>TBL_comb47_HYPODRAFT_10000572_pt1 | contig 48861 bp, 38 predicted proteins | sample TroBogypolimnion_40_FD_10682 | JGI IMG/M metagenome (IMG submission 10682)
AGTATGGGTGCGGCCGCGGGCGTGGGCAGTACTGCAGGGCTTGGGGCAAGCTCTGGGCTCTCGCCGCCTTGGATGAAGGTGCGTTTTTTGCGCACTTCAACTTGAATGGTGCGAGCCTTGCCACTCGAGTCGGCTTGCTTGATCTCGGTGGTGGATTTTTTCACCAGCGTGATTTTTTTACGCTCGGCAGGCGCCGCACTCAGGCCATGCGAGGACTGTAAAAAAGTCAACAGTTTTTGTTTATCCGTGTCTGTGAGCTCATCTTCAGGCGCGGACTTGGTCACTCCTGCTGAACGCAATTGATCGAGCAAGATGGGGGTGGTTTTTTTGAGTTCTTTGGCAAACTCGGCAACGGTCGTACTGGTCATCTGTGGTGTTCCTATTCATGACCGTCACTCTTGACCCGCGAACCAGTGTTCGCGAGCTTTAAGGATCAGCACTTTTGCCTCTTCTTGGGTTTGTCCGGTGATGTCCACCAACTCGTCGACGGCGAGATCCGCCAAATCGTCGAGCGTGTGGACACCGTTTTGAGCCAATTGGGCGATCAACTCAGAGGTGAGTCCTTCAAGATCCCGAAGGTCTTGAGAGACGTCTTGAACACTTTCTTCTTTCACGATTTCCATGGTGAGAAGGGCATCTTTGGCACGGGCACGAAGTTCATTGACCGTGTCTTCGTCAAAGCTCTCGATTTCGAGCATCTCTTGAATGGGCACATAGGCGACTTCTTCCAAGCTGGAGAAACCCTCATCAATCAAGATATCGGCAATCTCTTGATCGACGTCGAGTTTTTCCATGAAGAGCTCTCGGATACCGCCGGTTTCATTGGCCAATTTCTCTGCCGACTCGGCCGCATCCATGATGTTGATCTTCCAGCCCGTGAGGTCGGAGGCCAAACGCACGTTTTGACCGCCTCGGCCAATGGCAATGGCCAAATTTTCCTCGTCCACCACCACATCCATGGCATGCTTTTCTTCATCGACCACGATGGAGCTCACGTTGGCTGGGGCCAAGGCGCCAATCACAAACTGGGCGGGATCCTCGCTCCAGAGAACAATGTCCACACGCTCACCAGCGAGTTCATTGGTGACTGCGTTCACCCGTGTGCCGCGCACGCCCACACAAGTACCAATGGGATCGACGCGCTTGTCGTGGGAGATCACAGCAATCTTGGCACGTGAGCCCGGGTCTCGGGCGCAGGATTTGATTTCAAGCAGGCCTTGCTCAACCTCGGGAACCTCTTGCTTGAAGAGCTCAACCATGAACTCTGGGGCCGAACGAGACAAAATAATCGGAGCGCCCCGCAAGGTGGTGTCTACATCCATGATCATGGCGCGAACTCGGTCGCCGTTTCTCAAGTTTTCTTTGGGGATCATCTCTGAGCGTCTTAATCGCCCCTCGACACGACCGCTCTCGACAATCATGTCGCCCTTGTCCATGCGTTTGACGGTGCCCACGAAGATCTTTTCACCTCGTGACATGAAGTCTTGCAAAAGCATTTCACGCTCGGCATCGCGAATTTTTTGCAAAATGACCTGTTTGGCTGCCATTGCACCAATGCGACCAATTGGCAAGGACTCGATGAGCTCCTCGATGTATTCACCCTCTTCAACGTCGGCCAAACGGTCGCGAGCGTCCATCAAGAGTTCTTCTGCCTCGGGGTTTTGCAGTCCAGCCTCGTCAGGGACCACCAACCAGCGGCGAAAGGTTTCATAGTCGCCAGAGTCTCTGTCCATGGCGACGCGGATATCCACATCGCCTTGATAGAGTTTCTTGGTGGCTTGCGCCAAGGCCGACTCAACGGCGCCAAAGACCACATCTCGCTCGACATTTTTCTCTCGCGAGATCGCTTCTACCAGCATCAACATTTCGCGGTTCATGTTGCTCTACTCCTTCAAGTGGGTCTGCAGTTTGGACTGACGTCCTTTGAAATCAACAATTGGGGCCAGACGAGCTTCTTTGATCTCGTCGAGAGTGAAACCCAGTGCGTGTAAGGCAGCAGGTTCGCGCTTTTTACTCACTCTTTGTCCGGGCTTGTCCTTGGGCTCATCGGCCCAAACGATTTGCCACGAACCGGGTGTCTCGGATTTCTCCAACACACCTCTGAATTTCTTTCTAAGACCGGAGACCTGTCCCTGGGCTTGCGCACCCATGGCATGCTTCAAGGTCACATCAATGTCTTGACCGACAAAGCGCTCAAAATCTTTGGCCGTCTTGAGAGGTCGGTCGATGCCGGGAGACGACACCTCCAAGCGAGAATAGGGCACATCATCGACTTCCAAGGCAAATTGAAGTTGCCGAGTCACGCGCTCACAGTCTTCAACCATCACAAATTTTTCCGGCACTCCCGGCGTTGCGACTTCATCTGGCTGCCAAATCAAATCGATCGTCACGCGCAAAAGACCCCCGCCCGTTCTCTCGATTTCAACGAGTTCGTAGCCCAGGCCTTTTACAATTTGTTCGATCGTCTCGTGCAGCACCACAGCGCTTGAATCCCTTTTCTCGTCTCAGCACGCCCAGTGTTGAGTTGAACCTCAGCTTTGTATTTCATTCTTGCGACAGACAAGAAATAAAAACAAAACCCAAGCCCCCAAAAACCCTAAGCGAATAAAGCACAGACCAAAAAAAACGGGCGGTGAAAACCCGCCCGTTTGGTCGTGAAGGCCGTATTCTAACGGGTATTTGGCCCATAAGCGAGCCCTTTGTTGTATAAATTACCCAAGCACCTGGATTGGAGCGCATGGGCCAAGAAGAAACACCCAGCCCAGGACAAAGACAAAGCCCAACTGAACTCTCCCCATGGCCCAAGCCTGGGAGCGCTAAAGGCTGATTGCTAGGGGTTCTCGGGCTCATTGGAGATCAAGGCCAAAGTCAATGCGTCGGTCTAAAGCAGTGGGGGCAAGTTTGGGGCATCCTCTGTCAAGGGCGGCAAAACCCTCGCTGTGGGTCTCTTGGCTGGCTCATCTGAGGCCATGCGACGTGCTCGAGCCGCAGAAGATCTAGCCATCAAGGCCAACACCAGTATCCTTGTGACACTGGATGGCTGTGATTTTGAATCAAAGGCAGAAGCGCTCATTCAATGGCATCAGCAGGAACAGCAGGAATCGAGTCGCTGACTTAGAGTGTACCGTTCACGTCCATGAGCTTGATCTCCGACCCGTGTCTTGATGGTTCATGAAGGAGCGACCTGCGGTATTACCCTCGATGGGTTTGAATTTCTCCCCAAAACATCCGATAATCGCGCGTCTTGCTGTTTTTTATAAACCCCCTAAAAACCATTGGATTCAAGTTTTACAGCAAATGGTGAGCAAAATGCGACCCAGGTTTTGAAGGGATCATGGGTGAAGGGGCGCAGACATGGGCGTCAGTGGGCGAACAAATGACAGGCCAATGCGCAAGCAGACCTTGACCCAATGGCCATCATCATCGGAACGCTCCCCATTGAGCCCAACATCCAAGAGACAAAACGTCCATCAATGAGTGATTTTTTACAACTTTTATTCAGCGGCCTGGCCACCGGCAGCATCTACGCCATGGCGGCTCTGGGCTTTACCTTGTTGTGGCAAGCGTCGGGCACCATCAACTTTGCCCAGGGCGAATTTGTCATGCTACCAGCCTTCATGATGCTCATCATGATGGAGCAAGGCCTCTCATTGCCGCTGGCCTTTGCCCTCAGTTTGGTCCTCAGTGTCTTCCTTTTGGGATGGGCCTTCAAACGTGGCCTGGTCGACCCCCTCTTTAAGTTTGGCATGATGCCCATAGTGGTGGCCACCATTGGTTTGTCCATTGCCATGCGCAATGCTGTTCGGGTTTTTTACAGCGCTTCCCCCCAGCCTTTTCCCAATGTCTTTCCCGACACCTTGTATCATTTTGGCGAGTTGACCCTCTCGGCCACAGATGTCGGCACATTTTGCATGGCGATGATCTTGGTTTTGGTCACCCAAGCCTTTTTAACCCGCAGCGTCACCGGACGCGCCATGCAAGCGGTTGCCCAAAACAGCGAAAGCGCGAGTGTCCTCGGGATCAACGTCAAGCGCATGATTTTTTACACCTTTGCCATCAACGCTTTGTTGGCCTGCGCTGCTGCCCTATTGGTAACGCCAACCTATTTGGCCAAGTTTGACATGGGCGCGTCGCTGGGCAATAAAGCGTTTTTTGCCGCCATCATTGGTGGCTTTAACAACTCTCGAGGTGCTTTGCTTGGCGGTCTGATCGTGGGGGTGAGCGAGAATTTGGCCGCCGCCTACATCTCGCCGGCCTACAAAGACGCGGTGGCCTTGGTGGTCTTCATGGCCGTGATTCTCTTCAAGCCCCAGGGCTTGTTGGGTCAAAAAGTGGAGCGCAAAGTATGACGCGCATCCATTGGTTACTGACAGCCCTCACAGTGCTGGCACTTGTCTTGATTCCTGCCCAGCTGAAAAACCACGGCATCTACTTGTTCACCTATTGGCTGCTCTATGTGATAGCCTGCATGGGGCTTAACCTCACCGTGGGCTATGCTGGACAAAAGTCGCTCGGGCACGCGGCCTTCTTGGGCCTAGGGGCCTACTGCATGGCCTTGATGCTCAAAGCGGGCTTGAGCTTTTGGCTCGGACTGCCGTGTGCGGCCATGCTCTGCTTTGTGCTCGGTTGGTTGCTCGGGTTTCCAGCGCTCAGGGTGCAAGCCATTTATTTGGCTTTTGCGACCCTGGGGTTCAATACCGCCATTTGGCTCACTTTGCGAAATGAAGAGTGGCTCACGGGTGGCACCTTTGGCATCAACAACATCGCCCGACCGGAACTCTTGGGTCTGAGCCTTCAGAACAATTTGAAGTACTACTATGTGGTTCTCTTTTTTGCATTGCTCCTGGCTTGGGTGCTGTGGGGCCTGTTGCGGTCGCCCTGGGGGCGGGCGTTTACCGCCTTGCGAGACAACCCCATCCGCGCTGAGAGTTTAGGGATCGATATCCAAGGCTATACCTTGCTCTCCTTTGCGATTGGGGCCAGCTACGCTGGCGTTGCAGGTGCCCTGATGGCGAGTTTGGTGCAATTCATTGACCCCGCCTCCTTCACCGTGGAGGCCTCCATCATGATGTATTTGATGGTGGTGGTGGGCGGACCGGGCTACTTTTTGGGCCCCATCCTGGGCGCTGCGGTTGGCGTCATCTTGCCCGAGTGGCTGCGCTTTGCACAGGCCTGGTACTTGATGATTTTTGGCGTGGCCGTGGTGATTTTGATGATTTGGCTGCCCGATGGCATGTTGAGCCTGCCCGGCGTTTTGGCGAAAAAACGCCAATCCAAGGAGGCCTCAAGAATCAGACAAGAGGCCGCAAGTCTCTTGGCAAGCGGAGAGCGCCGATGAACCAACCCATCCTCAAAGTCAGTGAGCTCACCAAGTCCTATGGAGCCATTCAAGCCGTGCGGGGGGTCTCCTTTGAGGTGCCAGCGGGTGAAATTTTTGGTGTGATTGGGCCCAACGGTTCGGGTAAAACGACGCTTTTCAACAGCATGCTCGGTCAAATTACACCGGACGGCGGTCGCATCGAATTCAAGGGCGAAGATGTCACCCAGTTGGGGCCATTGGCGCTTAACCGTAAAGGGGTGGGGCGCACTTTCCAGACCCTGCAAGTCTTCTCCAAAATGTCGGTCATGGACAACCTCTTGGTTGCCGCCCAAGAGCACGAGGGCAACAAATGGAGTCGACTCCTGGGCTCGCACAGCCGCACCCTAGAGGACCGCGCCAACCACTTGATCGACCAGTTTCGCATTCGACAGGTGGCCCAGCAAAAGGCCGGTGAATTGAGCTACGGTCAACAAAAATTGGTCGACATTGCCATGGCCTTTATGCGCGAGCCCGATGTCGTCTTGCTCGACGAGCCTTGCGCGGGGGTCAACCCCTCACTCGTGGGTGAAATCGGTCGACTGCTCAAAGCCTTGAATGAAGAAAAAGGTGGCAGTTTTGTGGTGATTGAGCACAACATGGATTTTGTGATGAGTCTTTGTCACCGCGTCATGGTGATGGTTGAGGGTGAAATCTTGGCCATTGGGACCCCGGCAGAAATCCGCGCCAATGAAGCCGTGCTGAGCGCCTACTTGGGCCATTAAAGAGACCGCCTACATGTCAACACCTTGCATTGAATTCAAAAACGTTGTGGCGGGCTACAAAGAGTTCATGATTTTGAATGACCTCTCCTTTGAAGTGGAGGCTGGCTCCGTCACCCTCCTCATTGGCCCCAACGGGGCGGGCAAATCCACCGTCCTCAAAACCCTCTTTGGCCTCTTGAAACCCAAAACAGGCCACATTCTGTTCAAAGGCGAAGAGATTGGGGGAGCTAGTCAGAAGTCTCTCTTGGCCAAAGGCATCGCCTTTGTGCCGCAAGGGCGAAACCTCTTTGGCCAATTGAGCGTTTATGAAAACTTGGAGCTCGGAGGGATCACCTTGGGGATGCCCACCACCCACGCGCGCATTCCAGAGGTTCTTGAGTTTTTCCCAAGAGTCAAGGAGAGACTGCACTCGCGAGCCAGTGCGCTCTCAGGCGGCGAGCAAAAGCAGCTTGAAATCGGTCGAGCACTGCTCCTTCGCCCCTCTGTCATCTTGATCGATGAGCCCTCCATTGGTCTGTCGCCCATGGTGGTGCAAGATGTCTTTAAGCTCCTGAGAAAACTCGCAGACCAAGGTGCCACTGTTTTAATGGTCGAGCAAAACGTCAAAAGCGCATTGATCTATTCGGACCAGGCCATTGCACTCGAGTCAGGCCGCATGGTCATGAAGCGCCCGGCCCAGGACATCTTGAGCGACCCGCAAATGCAAAACCTTTTTTTGGGTGGCGCCGCGCCCATAGAACTTACAACTTCTTAATTTTTGCGAAGCCCACACCTCAAAGCCTGGGTACACTCTCGAGAAGTCGCCGGGTGTAAGGGTGTTGTGGGTTTTCTAAAACATCTTCGGTTTTTCCCACCTCCACAAAAACACCAGACTTCATCACCGCCACTTGATGGGCCAAATAGGACACCACCCCCATGTTGTGGGTGATGAACAAATAACTCACCCCTAAGCGGGTTTGGAGTTCACGCAGTAAATTCAAGATCTGCGCTTGAATCGAAACATCCAGTGCCGAGGTCGGTTCATCACAGATGATGAGTTGGGGCTTGATGGCCAAAGCCCTTGCAATGGCAATGCGCTGACGCTGCCCACCAGAGAACTCGTGGGGGTACCTTGTGAGGGACGTGCGAGCAAGACCCACTTGATCCAACAATTCAAGAATGTCACGGCCTCTTTGAGTCGCACTCCATGACGGGCGCAGGCTCACCATGCCTTCTTGCAAAATGTCTTCGATGCGCATGCGCGGGTTCAAGGACGCAAACGGGTTTTGAAAAATGATTTGCATTTGACGCCGCGCTTCTCGCAAGGTTTCTTTGCGCTTGGAGAGCAAGGACTGTCCAGACAGGATCACCTCCCCGCTCACCTGTGCTTTGGAGCCCAATACCTGGATCATGGCCTTGCCAAGCGTCGTTTTACCGCAGCCCGACTCCCCCACCAAAGCGAGCGTCTGCCCTTTGGCGATCTCAAAGGAGACACCCTTGACCGCTTCAAAGACCTTGTTGTTGCCGCCAAACCAACTTGCCCCAGTCGTGCCGTAGGTCACCTTCAAATCCGCGACCTTGAGCAAAGGTGACTCAGGCCTGGCCTCTGAATTCAAAGGGCTGGCCTTCATCCCAACAGCAGACGACCCGTTTCCTATGGGGCTTGGACGCAACTGAATCTCGCTTAACTGAACCTCGCTCAACTGAACCTCGCTCCACTGAACCTCGCTTTCATGGGCTCTCACACAACGCACGCTGTGCTCTTGGCGTTGCGCCTGGTGGGTCGTGCCGCCATGGCTCTTTTCTAAGGGTGCCGTCACGCGCCGCATGGTGCTCGCTTGAGGGCTCTTGCACATCGCAAGAGCATGCGGACAGCGCGGCTCAAAGCGACAACCAAGAAAGGCTTGCGACAAAGGCGGGACCTGTCCGGCGATGGCGGCCAAGTCGCCTCCGCGTTTGCTGGGCGTGGGCAGGGACTGCATTAAGAGCTGCGAGTAAGGGTGGCGCGCTTCATGAAAAAAGCGTTTCGCCTCACACACCTCGACAATTTCTCCCGCATACATCAAAGCCACTTGATCGGCCATGCCCTTGACCACGGCCAAATCATGGGTGATGAGCAATAGCGCCATTTTTCGCTCATGTTGCAACGACTTCAATAACTCAAGCACCTGGGCTTGTAGGGTGACGTCAAGGGCCGTGGTCGGTTCGTCGGCAATCAATAAATCGGGCTCTGCCGCCAAGGCCATGGCAATCATCACCCGCTGCAGTTGACCACCCGAGAGCTCAAAGGCATACTGATCAAAGCGTTTGTCCACATCCTCCAAGCCCACACGTTCGAACCATCCGCGGGCTTTTTGAGCAGCCTCGCCACGAGAGAGATGGGGTGAGTGCTGCAAGATGCCCTCGGTGACTTGGTCCCCCAGTCGCATCACCGGGTTCAAGCTCGTGGCGGGTTCTTGGAAAACAATCGAAATCCTTCGGCCTCGAAATTGTTGCATCTCGCGCTCTGTGAGGTCGAGCAAATCCTGCCCCTTCAAGTTCACCTCGCCCCCGTTGATACGGGCCACCTCGGGCAAGAGTTGCATGAGGGCCAAAGCGGTCATGGATTTTCCACATCCCGACTCGCCCACCAAAGCAAAGGTCTGGCCCGCTTCAATGCAAAACTCAAGCGCACTCAAAGCCTCCACCCAGGCGCCCGCACCCTCGAGGACGACGCCAAGATCCTTCACCGCCAAGATGTGAGAGGAGGCTGAGATCGACATGGCGGACACAGGGGACACAGGCGACAAGGGCGACAAGGGAGTGGCCATCAAAGGCTCTGGCGTATTCATGACTTCAGGCAGGATCTCTTGCTGATGAACGGGGCGCGATGGAAGCCGGGCGTGGGTTGGTGTGCGCCGCAGGTGGGGGGCGACGCTTCATGGCGGTGTAGCGGGATTTGGGGTCAAAGGCATCTCGCACCGCATCGGCCAACATGTTGGCGCTGATGACCAGGCAAAACATGAACAAAAAGGCACTCGCAAGCGTCCACCAAACGACCGGAGAGGCCGACAATTCCTGGCGCGAAGCGTTGATCATGACCCCAAAACTCGCTGTGTTGGCGTCCACGCCAACGCCCACATAAGAAAGCACGGCTTCAGACAGGATAAAACCCGAGAACTGCATCACACAGTTGATGAGCACCAAGTGCATCAAATTGGGGGCGATGTGGGCAAACAAAATGCGCACGCGACTCACCCCAAAAGCCTGAGCGGCTTGGATGTAGTCGAGTTCTCTCAATTTCATGGTCTCGCCTCGGATCAAACGACATAGCCCCGTGAACGAGGTGAGCGCCAAGATCAGGCACAAAAAGAAAAGTCTTGCGTCACTCCTGGCCAGGGTGGAGTTGAAAAACTCGGTGTGCGAATCAATGAACACTTGGAGCATCAAAACCGAGGCCGCGATCAAAAGCACATCTGGAACAGAAGCGAGCAAGGTGTAGCCGTATTGAATCCCCTCGTCGACCCAACCTTTGAAATACCCTGCGGTGATACCGAGCACCAGCGCCAAGGGCATGATGACCAAGGTGGTCAGGGTGCCAATGACAAAGGCGGTGCGGATACTCTTTAAAGCCATCAGCAAAACCGAATTGCCGGTTTGATCGGTCCCCAGCACATGGTAGTGCGACGACAAGGTGATGAACCAAAGCACGGTGGTGCTCATCAAAAAGAAGGTGAGTGCAGCGGTTTTGAGGGGCCACTCGTGCTCTTTCTGGGCCCAGGCCGTGAATGTCCTGAGACGCAACCCTTGCAAACATTGGAGCCATTGAGCAAAGTGACTTTGTCGCCAATTCCAAGCCAGCAGCAAGATCAAGACCAAAGCGTTCAACAAGAGTGACTCGCCGAGTGCTTGGAGGCTGAGCGAGACGCAGTCTGAGAGCAACTCGACTTTGGGGTCACTCAAGTGGCCACCACCAAATTGAAGTCTAGGGTAGTCGCGCACGCTGTGGCCATTTTGAAGGAAGCTTTCTTTTTTGAAGCCGTAAGCCGACAAGGGGGCCGAGTAACTGCGCTCACGAGCTGATTTGAGCGGTTTCGTGAGCCAGTCTAGGAGCGACTGGGGCTCTGCATAAAGAAGCGGACTGGAGGGCGCTGCTTGCTGATCTTGAGGATGAGACAGTGGCAAGCGAAAATGAATCGAGTCGAGGATCGCCACAACAATGAAAAATGACAGCACCATGGCGCTTGCCACCGACACCGGGCGCTTCAAGGCATTGCCCCAAGACGCTTTGAGCGGCGGTGTTTTAACAACATAGACCCCATAGCCAAGCACGCTCAGCAGCAAGGCGTACAAAAAGAGATCAATGAGTAAAACAACCGGTTGCATGAAAGCGCTTCTTTAGGACGATGCTGGGTTAAACATTTGGGTTTGCAGGGTTTGCAGGGTTTGGGGGTTCATTGCAAGCGAATTCGAGGGTCTGCCCAGGCATAGCACAAGTCGGTCAAGATGAGGCCCACGATGTAGAGAAAAGACCCGACAAACACCATGGCCCTCACGATGGCAAAGTCTTGCGAGCCGATGGCTTCGATCAAATAGCTCCCAAGCCCCGGGATCGAGAAAAAAGACTCAACGATCAAGCTGCCCATAAAAAGGAGTGGGATGATGGCCACGCTTGAGCTGATGATCGGGATCAGCGCGTTTCTGAGAACATGGGCAAAGAGCACCCTTGTTTCAGACAAGCCCTTGGCCCGAGCGGTGCGGACATGGTCTTTGTTGATCTCTTCCAAAAAGACGGTGCGGTTGAACCTCACTTGGCTGCCCAAACCCGCGACCACACTGATGGCAATGGGCATGAGCAAGAAGCGCCAAGCGTCTGCTTGCGCACTGTAGCCCGATACCGGCAACCACTGGAGGACCTTGGACATGGTGAATTGCCCTGCCACAATAAAGAAAAGCGAGGAGATCGACATGAGCACCACACACACCAAGGTGCCCCATAAGTCGAGGTAACTCCCCCGAAAAAACGCGAGCATCATGGCCAAGGCGATGGAGGTGGCCATGCCGATGATGAAGCTTGGCAGCGCCAAGGCCAGGCTCGGGATGGCGCGTTGGGCCATCTCTCGACTGATGTCTCGCCCGCTGTCGGCTCGGCCAAAATCAAAGCTCATCAAGTGCACCGTCGTGTCAAAAAACAAAGTGTTGGTGAGGGCCAAACTGCCCGTGGACGTATCGTCATAAAAAAGAGAGCGGTCGTAACCCCGCTCGGCCTTCCACTGCTCGATGGCTGCCGGGGTGATGCGTTTCCCCCCCAACTGCATGCGCGCCATGTCGTCGGGGGTGTTCAGTTTGAAAAACAACACAAAGGTCAAGAGGTTGATACCCATGAGGATCAAAAAACCGTAGGCGATTTTGCGCAGCAAAAATCGAATCATGGCGCCCTCTCCTCTTTGACGGCTGGGCTTGGATCGGGCGAATGCCCCATTGGGGATGCCCCAGCCCATGCGGCATTGACGCGTGTGCCTTGGCGACGTCGCCATACCGACCAGGCGGGCCACACCAAGAGGGCTAAAAGAAGGGGCAGCACCAACAAAGGCCAGACCACGGCTTGGTTCCATTCTTGAATTTTGGCGCGCCTAAGATTGGCATCGATGCGAATATAGGCCATTTGGTCACGCACGATGTTGGAGGGTTTGCCGTTGTGCACCCAAGGCTGGTAGGCGCCGCCATACTCCTCGGACCAGCCAAAAATCATGGCGGCATCGTCTTGCATGAGGGCCTCCATTTTTTTGATGACCACCAGCCGCTCGGGTGTGTTGTCCATGTCCTTCATGGCGTCGAACAATCGGTCGTATTCGGCATTGGTGTAATTGGAGCCGTTTTCACCACCGTATTTCACTTTGCCGTTGGGGCCGTAGAGGAGAAAGAGAAAGTTCTCTGGATCGGGGTAGTCGGCCAACCAACCGGCAAAAAAGAACTGCGCCGAGCCCTTGATCATCTTGTCTTGAAACCGATTGAAGTCGGTGTTTCTGATCTCGAGCTGAACATTGAGCTTGGCAAACTGTTTCGCCACCCAGTCCATGCGCGCTTTGTAGCCTGGGCCCACCCCCTGGGTGTCAAAGTTCAGGACCAAGGGTTGCCCTGTCTTGGCGTCGCGTCCGTTGGGGTAACCCGCCAGCGTCAATAGCCGTTTGGCGTCTTCTAGGGTCTTTTTTGGGTGCTCGGGGAATTTCATGTCGTAGAGCACTGGATTCAAGGCATTGGGCTCCCAGCCAAAGAGGCCAGGCACGACCAAACTCGAATTGATTTGGGCGCGGTTGTTTTCAAAGACAGAGACGTATTCCTGGAAATCAAAGGCGATGGAGAGCGCTTGTCGAAGAAATTTGTGGCGCTCGGCCTCTTCGCGCGTGCGCCCGCCTCCCACCACCGGGTCCAACCAATTGAAGCCATAGTACCAAAGGCCCACTTGCAAGGTGCTGGGGAGCTGAATTTGATGGGCCTTGAGCTCGGGGGCCAGTCCCGTGCCGTCTTGGATGGAGACTTGGTAAGCAATACCAGGCTCACCGCGCTCAATTTGCGGAGTGTCGTAGTAGCCTTGGATGAATTTGGTGACGACGGAGGTCCCTTCTTTCTCACGCAAGGTGATGATTTGGTCAACAAAGGGGGTCGGCTTGCCGCAGTCCCTGAGCAAACCGCTCTCCAAGTCAACCGCTTGACCACCACTTGCGACTTCTCCCTCACACGGATAGGGCACACCTCGGTAGTTGGGGTTTTTCTGGAGCACCATTTGAGAATTGGGGTCGTGCTCGGTGAGCATGTAAGGACCTGTTCCCACCGGCCAGACGTCGGATGTGAAGTTTTTCTCGACCATACCAGGCTGGGCATAAAAGGCATCAACCTCCCAAGCGACAGGTGCGAAAAACGTCATCGCCAGCCAATACTTGAACTGGGGGTAAAGGCCCTTGACCTTGATCCTCAAGGTGTAGCGCTCGGGCACTTCGAGTCCTGGAAAGTCCTGCTCACGAAAGTCAAGCCAGGGCAGAGCTTGCCTTGACGCCATGGGCGTGTTGCCTCGCTTGGCTTTCATGGCGTCATTGAGAACTTTGATGCGTTGACCGTACTCTTCAAAGCCCAGAATCTTTTGCGACAAAAAGCCATAAGCCGGCGAATTAATCCTGGGGGTGGCCAGGCGTTTGATGGCGTAGGCGTAGTCCTCGGCCACGAGTTCTCTCGTGCCCATGTTGGCAAAGTCATAAGGCGTTTTTTTATCTTGCAAGTCCTTTGGGCCCAAATGCGCATAGCGCAGTTGACCGTCTTGGGCCTTGGCAAAAGCCGGGTGAGGCGCAAACCGAATGCCTTTTTGCAGTTGCAACTCAAAGACCGTCACAGCAACCTGGGACTGCTGCTCGCGGGTGAGTTGAGCGTCCTTGAACTGCAAAACATGACCCCTTGCGTCGAGGTAAGTCAATTGCGGCATGGCCGTGAGCGTCTTGGGCTCTAGGGTGTAGGGCCGTTTGAGGTAATGGTATTTGAGGGGGGGTTCATAAACGCTGTAGGTCCAAGTCGTCTCGTTGTTGCTGTAAGAAGAGGCCGAATCGAGGTGCTTGGGGTCTTCTTGGTAGGAACTGATGAAGACATTTTGATCAATCAAGTCTTGTGACACCGGGGCATTCAAAACCCATGCATGGACCAAGCCCACTTGCAACGACAGTTGCGCTGCGGCCCAAACACGCCAAATGGCCTTGACACCCGAGCACTTGGGGTTGAACAAAGAATGCATCCCAGGAAAAAAATCAAACATCGAAGGTAAAATTTCAACGGTCAAACCCAAATCGGCCTTGCTGGCCACGACTTGTGAGTATCTCCATCCTAATGCATATTTCGAGTCCAAACGCCCATGAAGATGAGGGCACTTTTAAAAAGACAAAAAACCAGAGGGAGTCAGGGTTTTATCCATAAAACCCTCACAATTCTCTGGTTTTTTGCCTTGAACGCTGGGCAACGTTCACCCAGGGGAAGTCGACACAGGCCTCAATAGAACTTGTAGCTCAATTTTGCCATCAAAGCGCGGCCCAAGGGGTCGGTGAAGCGTGGATCGTAACCTTGCTGAAACGTGGCCCCTTGATTGGAGAAAGGGGGTGCTGTGTTGAAGACATTTTTCAAGACAAAGCCCAAGTTCATGTTCTTGATACCGGTATAACCCCAACCGGCATCCACCACCGTGTAGGGCGCCACTTGGTTAAAAACCGCGGTTTGCACGTTTTCATCCGTGTAGCCGGAGATGTAGCGCAGTCCCAAGGTGTAACGTTGAGCACCTGTATTCAAGGTGGTGCTCAAATAGTGCCTCCAGCGAAAAATCGGGTTTGAATTTTGATAAGTGCCCACATTTTCTACATAAGGCCCACCAATGGTGTTTTGGTATTTGTAAGACAGTACCAACGTGCTTTCATAATTCACAGTCAAGCGGCCCACTTCGGGAACGGTTGAAGCCCAGGCCGCGGAGAAGTCCAATCCATTGGTTTTAACATTGCCCAAGTTGGCCGTGAGGGTGTTGATGTAAGCAATGGCATTGGAGTTGGGGACCACATTGCAGCCGTCGTATTGCGCCGCTTGTGCAGCACTCAAGGTGTTGCATCGGGTGATTCTGCCTCCATAAGTGGTCGGGTCAGCGAAAATCAACTGCTCAGGAAAGGTGTTGATTTGGTTGGTGAGCAAGATGTTCCAATAGTCCACAGTCATTAAGAAGTCATTCGAAGGCTTAAAAGCCGTCCCCAAACTAAATGAAGTTGATTTTTCTGGCTGCAAAGAGGTATTGCCCCCTTGCAAAGCCTGCGTTTGTTGTCCGCAATCACGCGAGGCCACACCAGCCGCTGTCACCTTACCGCCAGGACACAAAACTGGGTCGTTGTAGGCATTTTGCGTGTATGTTGCAGCTTGAGGGCCATAGAGCTCGTCCAACGAGGGGGCTCTAAAACCTGTTGTGGCCGATCCGCGCAAGAGAGTAGTGGGCGAAGCAGTGAAGCGAAACGCCAATTTGGGATTGATGGTTTTACCAAAATCGCTGTACTGATCGTAGCGTGCCGCGGCTTGAAGCTCAAGACGTTTGCTCACGGGCATGAGCATTTCCGCCGTCAAAGCACTCACGTTTCTGTTGGCGCCGTCCACGTGATAGGGTGAAAGACCCGCCGAAGGCACTGAGTTCACCATGTTGTCATTGGTGTCAGAATTGTATTTTTCTTGTCGGACCTCACCCCCCAAAGAGAGCGCCGCTTTCCCGCCATCCATCGCAAAGAGTTCACGGCTAAAACGTGCATCAAAACCAACGGCAGATCCCACACCCGTTTGCAACAACCCAAACGCTTTACTGGCATTGATGAAACTCAGTGCTTGTGCGGTGTTGGTGCCAAAGGGATTCAAAAGCCCACTGTTGATGCCGCTTTGAATGCTGGCTTTGTTGACATAGCCATTGGTGGCACTGTCTGATACAGCACTGCGGGTGGCATACCATCCGGTTTGGTAGTCCCACTCGCCAGCCGATCCGGTCAAGTCAGCGACCATGCGTGAGGCATTGGCCTGGGCCAAGGTTTCGCGATCCCCTGCTGGCACCATTCTCCAACCGATTCCGGTCAGCCCCTTGGAAGGATCAATGCCTGCGTAGGTACTGGGGTAAAAAGGACTGTTCGTGGGCATGGTGAGCGAGGTCACGGGATCGGGTGCCACATGAGACACATTGGTGTTTTGTGATGCGACTGCCGACAACGTGAGCACTTGGTCACCACTTAATTTAAAAGTGCCTTTGGCGTTCAAGTTGGTGTTGTCGGTTTGCGGGATCAAATCAATGGCCGCCGTGTAGTCAAAGCGACAGACACCCGTTCCCAGAGACACTGACAAAGGCGGCGAGCACTTGGGATAAGTGAGGTTGCCCGAACCGACGCCTCCCCCCGCTTTGGTGAAATTGAAGTTGGCGGGAAATGTAGTCCCAGATGTCTTGGCCAAACCTTGAGACGGTATGATGCCTGAGGCACCAAAACTGCGATCGAGTGCGGCCAATGATGCTTGAGTTTTGTTGTCAATGGAGAACCACAAGTTGTAGCCATCCTCCTCCAAATTGCCCTTTCCAGCCGACAAGGTCATGCGTTTGGCCTGACCACCGCCAGCTGTGCTCGGGCTCAAAGACTCCATGCTCAGGTCCATGCCGGTGTAATTTCTTTTGGTGATGAAATTGATCACCCCACCCACCGCATCGGTGCCATAAATCGCGGAGGCACCATCGCGCAACACCTCGACTCTGTCCAACGCGGCGAATGGAATCGAATTCAAATCAATGGTACTGGCGCCATTGAGTGGGAAAAACCCCAAACGTCGTCCATCTAAAAGCACCAAGGTCTTATTGGCGCCAAGGCCACGCAAGTTGGCTGTGGATTGTCCTCCTGTCGTTGTCCCGACAGACTGTGAACCACCCAAGGCGCTTTGGCTGGCCGTGATCCGATTGACCAACTCTTCAGTGCTGCTCACGCCTTGAGATTTGAGTTCTTCTACGGAATAAATGCTCACCGGTAAGGCTTGCTGACCCTCAAGACTGCGCTTGATGGATGAGCCCGTCACGGTAACAGTTTGCAATGAAACCGGGCCTGTTTGTGATTGAGCAAACGTGCTGTTGATAGCCACCCCCCCAAAAACCAGACCCAGTACCCATGGACCTGGTTTGAACAGCAGCTGTTGATATTGGCGTTTGGAGTGATGGGTCTTCAAGAGAGTTCCTTTTTGAAAATGGTTCCACACACATGGCACATCTCATTTATACCAAGACTTTTTCACAACAACAACGGTATTTTCATCAAATAGACACAATTAAAGGCCGAACTTTGGGGATTGACAAAAAACCAGCACCAAGTGGGTGAAGCATCTTCAATAACGCCCCCAAGATGGGATCAACATTGCATTGAATGCACTTTTTTAGGGTTAGAAATGACATCCCTTGTGTCCGACATGAAACTGTAAACCCAAGCAATTCAAAAAAGGGACTCAAGGTGTGAGAAAATGGTTTTTTAATCAATTTTCTAAAGAGTTCCATGAGCGCACACCAAGGCTTTTTATCCGGTAAACGTCTACTCGTCACGGGTGTTCTGTCCAACCGCTCCATTGCATATGGCATTGCCAAGGCCTGTGTCGAGCAAGGGGCTGAAATTGCTTTGAGTTATGTGGGTGAGCGCTTCAAGGACAGAACCCTGGAGTTTGCCAATGAACTCGGGACAGACCTGATTTTTGACTGCGACGTCTCAGAAGATGCGCAAATCACCGCCCTCTTTACAGATTTGTCCAAACACTGGCCGCAATTTGACGGATTTGTTCATGCCATTGGATTTGCGCCGAAAGAATCCATTGCGGGTGACTTTCTGGAAGGTTTCAGCAAAGAGGCTTTTCACATCGCCCATGACATCAGTGCCTACAGCTTCCCCGCCATGGCCAAAGCAGCCTTGCCCTACCTCAAGGACAATGCGTCCCTCTTGACCCTCACCTATCTTGGAGCTCTCAGAACTGTTCCCAACTACAACACCATGGGCTTGGCCAAGGCATCCTTGGAGGCGTCGGTGCGGTATTTGGCTGAGTCCCTGGGCTCCAAAGGTCGTGGTCTTCGAGTGAATGGCATTTCTGCGGGACCCATCAAGACCTTGGCCGCGAGTGGCATCAAAGGCTTTGGCAAGATTTTGAGTGTGGTGGCCCAAGGTTCACCCATCAGGCGCAACGTCACCATTCAAGATGTGGGCAATGTGGCGGCCTTTTTATTGAGCGATTTGGCCGCTGGCGTGAGTGCCGAAATCACTTACGTGGATGGTGGTTTCAGTCAAGTGGTCGGTGGCATTGCCGAGCCCGAGAGTAGAGAATAAAAATAGACCTCCTGTCGCTACGGCCAATTGATGACAGTGAATTGTTGACAGTGAATTGTTGAGAAATCCTTAATATCAAAAGACGCTCTAAAGTCTGCTGAACCCATCGGTCAGGAAATTGAAAGGGGAAAATGCCACCTGGGGCGGCTTGCGGATTGAGATTTGAGCTCTTAACCCACACGCCCTTTTACGCAATCGGCGAAGTAGCGCACCCGACCGTCATCTTGAACCTCTTCCACCAAGCCGTGGATGTCTGTCTCAAAACCCGGACACAAAGCATTAAACTCGCGGGCGAATTTGAGATAGTCCAAAATCTTTTTGTTGAACACTTCACCAGGAATCAACAAGGGAATGCCGGGAGGATAAGGTGTGATCAAACTCGTGGTGATGCGACCCAATAAATGATCAATCTCGACGCGCTCAATATTCCTGTGGGCAATTTGAGCAAAGGCGTCGCTTGGTTTCATGGCCGGGGTCAAATCACTCAAGTACATCTCGGTGGTCAAACGGGCAATGTCGTTTTTGGCATAAAGCTCATGGATCATTTGGCAAAGGTCTTTGAGGCCCATGCGCTCATACTTGGGGTGACTCGCACAAAATTTGGGCATGATGCGCCACATCGGATGGTTCTTGTCGTAGTCGTCCTTGAATTGCTGCAAGGCGGTGAGCAAGGTGTTCCATCTCCCCTTGGTAATCCCAATGGTGAACATGATGAAGAAACTGTACAAGCCGGTTTTTTCAACAATCACGCCGTGTTCCATCAAAAATTTGGTCACGATGCTCGCTGGAATACCCGTCTTGGCAAACTTGCCGTTCAAATCCAAGCCGGGTGTCACCAAGGTCGCCTTGATGGGGTCTAGCATATTAAAGCCAGTCGCCAATTGACCAAAACCATGCCATTTAGAGCGCTTACCATCGGCTGAGATGATCCAATCATCGGCCCGACCTATGCCCTCGTCCACCATTTTGTCGGGACCCCAGACCTTGAACCACCAGTCTTTGCCGTATTCGGCGTCGACTTTGCGCATGGCGCGCCTGAAGTCGAGCGCTTCGGCAATGCTTTCCTCCACCAGCGCCGTTCCACCGGGGGGCTCCATCATGGCCGCGGCCACATCGCAACTGGCGATGATGGCGTACTGTGGGCTGGTGCTCGTGTGCATCAAGTAGGCTTCATTGAAGAGCTGGCGGTCGAGCTTGGTGTTTTGTGAATCCTGCACCAACACATGGCTGGCTTGGCTGATACCGGCCAAGAGCTTGTGTATGGACTGGGTCGCATAAACCACCGAATGTTTGGGCCGAACACGCTTTTTGCCCATGGAGTGATAGGGGCCATAAAACGGGTGAAATGCGGCATGGGGCAACCAAGCCTCATCGAAATGCAAATTGGGGATGTAGCCGTCGAGCATGCCCTTGATGGTCTCGGTGTTGTAGAGAACCCCGTCGTAGGTGGATTGGGTAATCGTCATCACACGGGGCTGAACTTTGGCCGCATCCACGCCTTTGAGCAAAGGATTGGCCTTGATCTTTTGCTGGATGGTTTTGGGGTCGAACTCGCTTTGTGGGATGGGGCCAATGATGCCAAAGTGATTTCGAGTGGGCTTTAAAAAGACGGGAATGGAACCCGTCATGATGATGGCATGGAGAACGGACTTGTGACAGTTGCGGTCGACCACCACCACGTCTCCCGGGGCCACAGTGTGGTGCCAAACCATTTTGTTGCTTGTAGACGTCCCATTCGTTACAAAAAAGCAGTGGTCGGCATTGAAGATTCGGGCCGCGTTGCGCTCTGATGCAGCAACGGGTCCGGTATGATCAAGGAGTTGGCCGAGTTCATCCACCGCATTGCACACGTCGGCTCTGAGCATGTTTTCACCAAAGAACTGGTGAAACATCTGACCCACGGGGCTTTTAAGGAAGGCCACGCCCCCTGAGTGCCCGGGGCAGTGCCAAGAGTAGGATCCGTCCTCGGCGTAATCGAGCAAGGCCTTGAAAAACGGAGGCTGCAGACCTTCGAGATAGGTTTTGGCTTCCCGAATGATGTGACGCGCCACAAACTCCGGGGTGTCCTCAAACATGTGAATAAAGCCGTGGAGCTCTCTCAAAATGTCGTTGGGCAAGTGCCGCGATGTTTTCGTCTCCCCGTAAATGTAGATCGGGACATCGGCATTTTTAAAGCGCACTTCGTCAATGAAATTGCGCAAATTGAGCACCGCTGGATCCAAGTCCGGTCCCGGGGTGAATTCCTCGTCATCGATCGACAAAATAAAGGCGCTGGCTCTTGACTGCTGCTGGGCGAATTGGCTCAAGTCACCATAACTCGTCACGCCCATCACCTCGTAGCCTTCTCCTTCAATGGCTTGGGCCAATGCGCGAATCCCAAAGCCTGAAGTGTTTTCAGAGCGGAAATCTTCGTCAATGATGACAATGGGAAAGCGAAACTTCATGGCAAACTCCGAACACAGATCAGGGGGACATTAAACAAAAAACCAATGCGCGTGAGTGTAACCCCTTTGGCCTGTTAGAATCACAAAATCCGGAGAGATGGATGAGCGGTTTAAGTCGCACGCCTGGAAAGCGTGTGAGGGTTAATAGCCCTCCGCGGGTTCGAATCCCGCTCTCTCCGCCAATACCCTGTAGAGCAGGGTATTTTTTTGAGCTCATTCTTAACGAAAACCTCCTTTGTTTGCATGATCAAGTCTCTCACCCTATCGGGTTTCCTTGCTATTTTGGGCTTGAGCACCAGCATGCCGTCGTGGTCAGCGTCAGAAGAAATTCAGGTCTATTCTGATGACAAAGAAGATGCTGGGGCGGCCAGCGTGGACTTTCACAACAACTACACCATGGGTTCTCGAAAAACACCCCAGTACTTGGGCGAGCAAGCCCCCAACAATGTTTACCGACTGACACCAGAATTCAATTTCGGGCTCACCGACACCTTGGAGTTGGGCGTTTATCTTCTCACCACCCGTTCACCCTCAGGCGAATGGAATTCCCAAGGTTATAAACTCCGACTCAAATACATCGCGCCTCACGATAATGAGGGGTTTTTCTGGGGATTGAACCTGGAGACAGGCAAGCAAAATTTGGCAGTGTCAGCCACTCCTTACAACACCGAGCTCAAAACCATTTTGGGATGGAACCAAGAAAAATGGAAATACGCTGTCAATTTCAACACAGCAGGAAGTTCAAACACGGGGGCTGGTCCATTGAGCGAAGAGGTCGCTTTTAAAATCAATTATGTCTTGGACGGCGTTACTCAAGTGGGTTTAGAGAGCTACAACGAGCTCGGCCCATTGAGAAGTTTTCAAGGGTTCAGCAGCAACAGCAAAACCATCTTTGGCGTGGTGGACACTGACGTCGCCGGTCACGAACTCAATGCGGGTATTGGTCACGGGCTCAACGGGGAATCCGACAAATGGATCATCAAGTTCATCTTGAATAACAAATTTTAATTCCCAAGCGATAAACCAATAGAATCAATGATGTAACCCAATGAACATTGTTAATCTAAACAGGTTCATTCGATTTTGATGCCTGTGCGGCGAATCACATCCCCCCAGCGCTGCATCTCTTCTTTGACATATTCTGAAGTATGAGCAGGTGTATCGGCAATGATGTCAAAAGCAAACGATTGAATTTTTTCTTGTATGTCGGGCATGGCCAGCACCTGGGACAAGGCTTCATACCATCTTGCTTGTATGCTCGATGGGGTTCCATTGGGCAAGAATGCCCCCACCCAGGTTGAATCCAGAATGTCCGCGTAGCCCAGTTCTGTCAAGGTGGGCACATCGGGCAGCGTTGCAAGACGCTGCGAGCTTGAAACGGCCAGAGCGCGCAATTTTCCAGCCTTGATGTTTTGAAGGGGACCCGCAATGGCCATGCACCCAACTTTGGGCTCACCCGCCACGACAGCACCCACAGCCAGACCAGCCCCTCTATAGTGAATGGGTGTCATGTTCACCTTGGCCACCAAATTAAAGAACCTCTCCGCAGTCAAGTGAGGAGCAGTGCCACTTCCGGGTGTCGCAAAGGCCATAGGGTTGGTGCGTGCCATGGTGACCAACTCGGCAAGGGTTTTGACCGGCAAGCTTGGGTGCACCACGATCACGTGAGACTGTGTTGCGGTGATGGTCACGGGTAAAAAATCGGTGAGCGCGTTATAATTGGATTCAGGAAACTGAGTATTGATCACGAAGGCCGTGGTGGTGAGTAAAAGGGTATTGCCATCGGGCGGTAACTTGGCCACCAACTGTGTGCCAATATTGCCGCCTGCACCACCGCGGTTGTCAATGACGATGGATTGGCCCAAATTCTCAGATAGCTTGGGCAAAATCAAACGGGCAACGGCATCTGGCGGTCCACCTGGTACAAAAGGAATGACAATGCGCAAGACCTTGTTCGGCCATTTGGTTTGCGCTCTCAAAGGCGCAACCAGTCCCGCCGCCAAACATGCCAGCAAAGAGCGCCTTGCAAGACTTGATGATTGGTCTGAATTTTTTAAGAACATGATGGTCTCCTTATTAAAATAATCGTCGCATGATTTCAAATAGATTGTTCTGCCCTTCAAACCCGATCCCCGGTCGCTCAGACACGGTAATGAGGCCATTCTCAATGTGTGCATCATCGGCAAAGCCTGCGAACGGGCCAAAGACACCCGGGTAAGCCTCACAACCACCCAATCCCAAGCCCGCCACGGCTGACAGCGTCATGAGGTTTCCTGCATGGGGAAATACTTGCTCACGACCCCAAGCTTGATCTTTGAGAAGGGCCAGGGTTTTTGTGAACTGCACCAGGCCATATGACTGCACAATATCAACTTGCAAGATATCTTGGCCGGGTCTGAGACCACCATAGAGCAGTAAATTGCGGACATCTTGGGTGGAAAACAAGTTTTCGCCCGTGGCCAGCGCATGCGGATAGTCCTTGGCCAACTCGGCCATAAACTTGAAGTCAAGCGGATCGGTGGGCTCTTCGAACCAACGCAGGCCATAAGAAGACAGTGCCAGGGCGTACTCCCAGCAACGCTTGCGATCAAACCCTGCATTGGCATCCACGGCCAAGCGGTCTGGCGAACCCAGCATTTTGAGGGCCAACTCAACGCGCTGCAAATCCTCACTGAGCCTTGCGCCCCCCACTTTGATTTTCATGGTGGTGTAGCCCTCATCTTGACGCAAACGGATCTCGTCGCTCAATTCGGGTAAGCCTTTGTCAGGCGCATACCACCCTCCACCAACGTAACAAGGGACTTTCTTGCGGTAGTGCCCTGCGTTGTAGCGCTGGGCCAGCAAAACGTGCAGGGGCAACTCCATTGCCTTGGCCAGTGCATCCCAGATGGCCACTTCAAGGGTCCCAACCGCAATCGACCTCTCGGTGTGGCCGGCAGGTTTTTCTCGCTTCATCATGCAATCCAGTGCTTTGGCCGGATCAAGGAGTCCATTGGCGTCGTCGAGTAAGGTTTGAGGGTCGGCCTGGCACAACCTTGGAATCATTCGCGTTCGCATCACCTCTGAGCATGCATATCGACCGGTCGAATTGAAGGCGTAACCAATGACCGGATGACCACCGCGCTGAACATCGGTGAGGACCGCGACCACTGAGGTGGTCATTTCGCTGAAATCGAAGACCGCATTGCGCAAACTGGAGCGCAATGGAACGCTGATTTCTCGAATATCAAGGATTCTCACGAGGAAATGATCTCGTAGCGCACTGCATAAGCGCAGAGGATTGTCTCGATATGCTGCTTTGTCTCAGACTGACCTGGTTGGATGGCAACCTTGAGCAGTAGCCCTCCTCCCACATGTTCCACGTCCAGAGTCCATGAGCCTTTGATGGAGTCCAGAGCTTGAGTGAAGGCGCGTTTGGCCGAATCGATTTGCAAAAGATTTTTTTGCGGCTTACCGACGCTGGTCAAAGGGATTTGGTCGAGAAAAATGATTTCCTTTGGGATGGCCACGCGCTCATTGATGTGCGCACTTGCAAATTCCAACAAACTCTGCGCACTCACTTGGGCATTGGCTTGGAGCTGCACGTAGGCGATGGGAAGCTCGCCCGCATGAGAATCGGGTTTTCCAACCGCCGCGGCCAAGGCCACGTGAGGAGACAGCATGAGCGCGTCTTCAATGATACGGGGCTCGATATTGTGGCCACTTCGAATGATGATGTCTTTTTGTCGACCACTGATGCGGATGAACCCCTCCTCGTCTAGAGAGCCCAAGTCTCCTGTGATCAAGTAGCCATTGGAGAGGAAAACACCTTTGTTATGCTCGACGTTCAAATACCCACCTGCAACGCCTGGCCCACGCACTACCACCATACCGACTTCGTTCAATGCACAATCTCTTTCAAAGGACTCACCATCTTTGGCCATGACGACGATGCGTATTTCTGTGTAGGCCACGCGCAGACCCGAGCAGCCACGGCGAAACTGTCCATCTCGCGGATCCAACGCGACGTGGCTGGTATTTTCAGTCAGTCCATAACTTTGCAAGGTGTTGCAGCCGGTGTTTTGTAAAATGCGCTCTTGTATCGAAGTCGCAATGGCGGTGGAACCTGTGGCGAAATAAGGCCGCAAAGACGAGATGTCTTCAGTGGTGGGGGCTTGCTTGGACAGCACAGACAAGGTGGTCGGCACACCTGATATTTGGGTGATGCCAAAACGCGCCACATAGCGCCAGTAGTTTTCAATGTAGCGTTTATCTCGTGCACCAAAAAGACTGGGAATCACTGCGGTTTGACCGCCCGCAGTACTGACCAAGCCCCTGACCAATAGACCGCCGATGTGAAAGAGGGGGGTGTCTGACAGCACCACGTCGCTGGGGCTAAAAGCCAAGCCTTGGTTGGCGGCCCATTGCCGATAAACCATGCCGCCGTGCAAAATCTTGACGATTTTTGGGCTTCCCGTGGTCCCCCCAGAATGCACGTAGCAGGCAATGTCTTGACGCTCAGCGGTCGCACGTTCAAAGCTCAACTGATCCCCGGAAAACCGGCTCGCTTGGGTCAACAAATCGCACTCATGCGCCACTTCAAAGGGATCGTGAAGCGTGAAAAGCTGGGGAGCATCCACCATCCCCGACAATGCCGCCGTGACGTTCTCCCAAACCTCAAACCCTTCGGTGGGTCCCAGTGCAATGACCGCTTTGACGCCAGACTGCACGATCAAGTCTTGGATGGCCACACGGTCATACATCCAGTTGATGGGAAAAGGTCGAGCACTCAGTAAACTGCCGATGAATGCCGCAAAGAGTCCCGGGACAGTGGGGCTGATGATGGCCACGGGATCGTTTTTTTGGACACCACAGGAACGCAATAAATTGGCAATTTGTATTGAACGGTATTCAAGTTCTGCAAACGTCCAAGTCAGGACTGGTCCATCGATGTTGCCCTTGTCGGTGGTGTGAAGCGCTGGTCGCTGTGGGTTGAGTCTGCAGCCGTCGAGCAAATTGAGGGCGAAGTCCCACCGCGGAATTCGCATCTCTATCGGCGTTTCTTCAATGGCCTTGATATCGTTCAAGTCTCGCAAAGGAGAATATTGCCATAGCGCCATGCCTTTGTCAAAGCGGTCAGCAGTCTTGGTGGAAATTTTAAGCTCGGTTGCGCTCACAGAATTGTTCATGAACTTTTCACCATCGAGAGCGTTCGTTTGGCCAGCCTCACGTTGGCATAGTCAACCATCATGCCGCGATAGCGCACGGCACCCAATCCTCGCGCCTCGGCTTGTTCAAACACGTCGATCAACCCTTTCGCGTAATCCACTTCTTCTGCCGAAGGCGAGAAAACATCGTGCATGATGTCGACTTGAGTTGGATGGATGGCCATTTTGGCAATAAAACCCAGCTCTTGGGCAATCAAACACTCACCACGCAGAGCGCCCAAGTCTTGCAAATTCATGAAGACCCCATCAACCAACCACTGCAAGCCGCTAGCCCTGGTATCGATCACCATTTTGCTTCGTGGGTATACCAAAGCCAAACTTCGAGGTGTCCAACGCCCCCCCAAGTCGACCATGAAGTCGCCTTGTTCGGCACTGGCCAGTGACATGCCACAAACGCGAGACGAGCTTTTTGCAAGATCATAGGTGTTGCGCAGTCCAAGACAAGTTTCGACCAAAGGCAAGATGCGAAGACTCCCCGACACCAAACCCGTGCGCGATTCAATGTCACCAAGTTGTCGATCGAGTTGTTCCAAATCTGTGGTCGACTCCGCTTTTGGCAATATCACGCCAATGATATTGGAGTGTATGGGCAATTGAGCGAGGATTTCCAAGTCGGCTTGGGTGTCGCCAGCGCGGGGGTGGTTGATGCGCAAAAAGACCGGTTTGCGAGAACCCGAATGCAAAGCGTCTTTGATGTTTTGGCGAGCTTCGTCTTTGGCGCTCAGCGCAACGGAATCCTCCAGGTCGAAAATCAAGGCATCAGCATTGCTCAGTTGTGATTTACTCAGCAGTTCGGGGCGCGTACCAGGAGCGAAAAGCAGTGTTCTGTACATATTCAGATCTTTGAAATAACAAGGGCTCGTGCCCTCATAAATTTTTCCATAGGGCTGCTCGTTTTTGGACGAATGCTCGCGGCCCCTCTTTGGCGTCTTCGGTGGTGTAGATGAAGGTCGCCAGATCCCGCTCAAGATTAAGACCGGCCTCTAGGCTTAAATCGAGTCCGCGATCGATGGCCGCTTTCGCTGTGCGAACCGCAATGGGCGCGTTGTTGGCCATGAGATTGGCCAGCGCCAAGGCTTGATCGATGAGCTCAGTCCCTGGCACCACATGATCCACCAGTCCCAAGTCACCCGCTTCTTTGGCTGTAACGGTTCGAGCCGACAAAATCAACTCCAAGGCGCGGGAGCGACCAATTCTTCGCGCCAGGCGTTGTGTGGCGCCATTGCCGGGAATGAGGCCACGGGTGACCTCAGCAAAGGCAAAGCTTGCGGTTTCAGCGGCAAAACAGATGTCACACATCAAAGCCAGTTCAACACCGCCTCCAATAGCAAGGCCATTGACGGCAGCGATGATGGGTTTGTCAAATTGGGGGATGCCTTCCCCGCGTTCCCATCGAAATCGACGCATCTCACTCAGGGGCAAATCGGCCAATCGTTGAGAGAACTCTCTTAAATCCATACCGGCACTGAACGCTTTTTGGCCGACTGCGCTGAGCACCACCGCGCCGACAGAATCGTCACGGCGCAACTCACCCAGCACATCACTCAGATCGTCTCGCATTTGCATATTGATGGCATTCATGACATCTGGGCGATTGAGTTCAACAATGGCAACACGGCCACGCTGCTCAACAAGAAGGGTTTCGCGATTAACTTGCATGGACAAAAGTGTGGATAACTGAGTTTATTCACAGAATTAGATCATGTGAAGTCGGTCAAGTCAACGGCATAAGCTCTCATAGGTTTCTGTGCATTGAGCTGCGACTCGATAGGATCCTGACACTGATCAGCAGGGAAAATAAAGTTGAAATATTGAGCAAAAATGCTGAGGAGCCATTGGGCCAGACGACCTAAAAGTCCACAATGAAGCCTCAATGGGCCGATTCGACGCGGGTTGCTCTGTATAAAAATGGGCTGCGTTGATCAAGTGCATGAGGACACACTTTTTTGTAAAGTCCAATGTCTCTTGAAAAACGAGTTGCAGGGGCCAGCCTTAAGAATGCGACCCAAACCCTGTGATAGAGTTGTGAAATCCATTGATTTGACTTCAATGCGTGTTGGCTTTTTCTGGGTTTGGAGATCTTTGCATGACTTTATCTCTCACGGATATCGGGATTGATCCTGATGAGTCTATTCAGGCAAACCTAGATCAGGGTGTCTTGATCGTGGGCTTGGGTCAGGCAGGAGGCCACGGTCTTTGGACAGTTTCAATGATCGAGTACTTGAGCCGCGTGGTGCAGCGCATTGCCGGCAATGAATCGATTCGAGTGCTCGTGCTGGAAGCCGTCAGCAAGGATTTTTGCAGTGGCTTGGATTTGAACGATTTTGCCGCCATCACCAAGACAGATCCCATTCGGGTTCGCACGGCAATGGATGAATTTGAACAATGCTGCCTACGCCTTATGCCAACGCTCGAACAGCCCGTGCTGGCCCAGGTGCATGGACAATGTCAAAGCGCTGGGATCAAATGGCTAGAGGGGTGCGACATCGTTTATGCCGATCACCGTGCCGAATTTTTTTTGGATGAAAGCGATTTTCATCAGCTGTCCATGGTGAACAATTCACAACCAGAGCCAAAAGCCAACTTGATTTCAACCAACACAGAATCCTTCGATGCCTTGGCGCAACAGGTGTTTGATGGGCAAGAAGCGGCCCGCAGAGGGCTTGTTACCCAGAGTTTCCCTCACGACCTTTTAACCCATGAAATTCGCGCACTGGCTTCATCTCTAATTGAGAAGGACCGCTTGGCCTTGCAATTTACCAAAGAAACGATTGCCCATGTTGGCACCATGAGCTGGGACGCGAGTGTGAACTACACTGCCGCAAAATTTGCGGAATTGACATCTCGTCAATCCGGTGCATCCTCTAGCCGTGCTATTGCAATTGCCTCTTTTTTGGCGGGCGAGAGCAAACCGGGCAAGGGAGGGTGAGCCATGCTGCGCATTGAAGATCCCCTTCCTGGTTTACGACTCATTGGTTTTAATCGAGCACCAAAGCGCAATGCCATTGGTGTCGAACTCACCTTGGCGATAGAGCGCGTCTTGTTAGAGACACGTTTCAGAGACGATATCAAGGCCTTGGTGATCCACGGCATTGGCGGACACTTCTGTGCAGGCATGGACATGAAGGATTTCTTTGACAGTTCAACCCGATCCCCTGAACTGTTAAAAACGGCAAGAGCGGCAACCGAGCATTGGCGCTGTCATTTGCTCAGAAAAATGCCACAAACCATCTTTTCGGCCGTTGAGGGCTATTGTTTGGGCGGGGCTTTGCCTATCTTGGAATGTTCAGATGTGGTGGTAGGCCATGCAAAAGCACAATTTGGAATGCCAGAGATTAATTTCGGTTTTGTGCCGGGGGGACAAATCGTAAAGTCTGTGGGCCTCATGACCAACAAGCGTGCTCTATCCTACCTGGCATTGACCGGGCGTTTGATTGATGCAACGAGAGCCTTGCATTGGGGACTGTTGAGCGAAGTTGTTGACCACGACCCTCTTCGACGCGCCATGGAACTGGCCCAGCAGGAGATCAACTTTTAAGCCCCAAGGAAGCTGCGATGATGTTTTTCTGAATTTCTGAGGTCCCGCCACCAATGGTGGCAAGCCTGGAGTCGCGGAAAAAGCGCTGAATGGGGTATTCCATGCAGTAGCCATACCCACCCAAAATCTGCAGGCAAGTGTCAGAGATAGATTTGTAAGACTCACCCACCAGGTATTTGAGCACCGCCGTGTCGGATTTATCAGCCTGGCCTTGCTCCATCAACCAAGCATAGCGCAGCACCATGGTTTGCGCGGTGTCGAGCGAGACCTTCATATCAGCAAACTTGTGTTGAATGACTTGAAAGCTGCCAATGGGTTTACCAAACTGCAACCTGTTTTTTGCATATTCCAAGGTGAACTCAAAAGCACACCTGGCCGCCCCAATGCGAGCGGCCGACAAGCACAAACGCTCATAGCGTAAAGTGTCTTCGCAGATAGACCACCCTTTGTCAATCTCACCGAGCAAGGCCGTTTTGGGAACACGAACATTGGTGAAGGTGACTTCTGTGGTGCCAATTGCTCGCTGGCCGAGTGTAGGGATGCGACGAACTTCAATGCCAGACAACTTGGTGTCTACCAAAAAAGTACTGATGCCTTTTTGCTTTTTTTCAGTGTGATTGGTGCGCAACGCCACGATCGCATATTCCGAAATATCAAAACCAGAACTGAATTGCTTGCGACCGTTGATGATGAAGTCATCCCCATCGGGATCAGCACGCGTGCGCAGTGCCGCCGCATCGGAGCCCGAGTCTGGCTCTGTCAATGAGAATGCATAAGAAAACTCACCCTTGACCGTTTTGGGAACGAAGAAACGTTTTTGTTCTTCGGTACCATTTTTAAGAATGGCATAGCACCCTAAGGTATAACTGCGATAAAGCCAGAGTCCGAGTTCTTCGAAATGAAAACCCGTCTCTTCCAGCAAAACCGCCAAATCGGTCACACTCGCGTTGGCGCCGCCGTACTCTTGCGGAGCAATCAGTCCAAGCCATCCGTGCTCTGCAAGGGCATTGAATGCCTCTCTCGGAGCAGTGCCTTGCTCATCGCAACTAGCAACATAGTCAAGCGGACAAACTTTGTCAAGCAACGCCTTCACGTGGTCGCGCAAAGCTTGCTGCTCCTGGCTCAATCCGAAATTCATGGCTAAGCTCCTCAGATCCTATGGATCTCATTGAAACATATCTATTCCAAGAATATTCTATCCCTTAATTGCATGGATTGTTTTGTCATCAGATGAGCCACATTGAGTCCAAAGGCCCTATTTTTCAGGGTTTTATGCATTTTGAACAACGCAATCAACACGTTGGAGGCGCTCATATCGTGGGAGGAAAATCAACGACAAATGCTGAAAAAAACTATAAGGCGCCTTCACCAAGCAATTCAAGGTAAGCATCTTCAAGGCTCACCCCTTGCACACTGACTGAAATCACCTCTGGGCCATCAAGAGCCACGACAACCTCGCGCAAACTCAACGCATGCTCTAACAAAAAGTTCAATGGTTCTGCGCTTTGAGAAACGCGCCAACCCAAACTCTGGGCTCGCGCCAAGGTCACATCGTGGTCGCGAGACTTTACTTTGACGATCGTCTCACCTTTCACCTTTGTGAGCAATTGTGAAACACTTCCTTGAGCGATGATGCGCCCGCCCTTCATGATGGCAATGCGATTGCATAAACGCTCGGCTTCATCCAACTGGTGCGTGGTGAGCAAAATGGCGGTGCCGCCCGCCCTTAGGGTCTCGATCAAGCGCCACAAATCCTGTCTCGCAGCCACATCCACGCAAGCGGTGGGTTCGTCAAGGATGAGCAGTTCTGGTCGGTGAACCAAAGACACGGCCAAATGCAAGCGCTGCTGCCAACCTCCTGAGAGCCGACCGACTCGTGTCGAGGCATAGGGGACGAGGCCAAAAAGATTCATCAATTCTTCCACACGTGCTTGACGTTGGAATTTGGAGATGCCATAAAGGCGGGCAAAAAAGTCCAGGTTTTCTGCAGGAAGTAGGTCAGGATAGAGTGCGCAGTCTTGTGAGCACAAACCCACCCTAAAACGTGAGGTGGATCCAAGTTGATCGAGTGGTTCACCCATCAAGGCGATCTGCCCGGCATCGGCTTTCAGCACCTGAGCCACCAAGTTGAGCACAGTGGATTTACCACAACCGTTGGGCCCCAGCAGTCCCACCACCTCACCACTTTGCACTTCAAGACAAAAGTCCTTGAGCACCTGCAGAGGACCAAACTGTTTGAACAAACCCAGTATTTGCAAAGCCGCAGTCATTCTTGCTGCTCCATGAACAAAAGATGACGATAAGACTTGACGCCCAGCACCATCGACAATGCGCAAAACAGAATCAAAAAAATCAACTCCCCCTGTAACTCGGCCACGCCAAGACCGTAGGCGGCCACGCCCTTGAAGGCCTGGTTCATGTGCAGCATGGGGTCAATCTGGGCCACCCACTGCATGGCAGTGGGCATGATTTCAAGTGGAAAAAAAGTGCCACCCAGTACCAACAAAGGGACCCCAATCGCGGACAGTGCCACCACCACTTCCTCACTTTTTTTGGCAAAGCGCACCCCCAAAAAGAATCCCATCCCGACATAAGCAAACACCGACAAGAGCAAAACGAAACCTCCAAGCCACACACTGCCGTGGTAGCGCGCACCAATGAAACCCGCGATGGCATACAAAGAGACCACTTGGAGGAGCGCGAGTTGAAGTTGGGCCAAGACGACACCGACAAAATAGGCCGCTGGGTGCAACGGTGTGGTGAGCAGTCGGCGAAGAGTTCTGCGCTCGCGTTCTGCCGCAAGGATGGCCACGGTGCCACCAAGACAACTAAAGAAAAGCGCCGCACCCACCAAGATTCCTGCCGCTGCGGCATCCAGTCCGGCTCGCATATGGTCGTTGTGCGCATACACCAGTCCAAAGAGGACCATCATGGCCATGGGAAACACCGCCCAAAAGATCAAGCCCCTACCCTGTCGCCATTGCTCGAGGAGCAAGCGATGAGCCACAGCCTGCGACTGCTCTAGAAACATTGAAAGAAATTTATATGACATGAGAGACACGAATTTTCAATTTGAAGACCGTTATCAATTTAAAAAACCAAAAAGAAATGCTCGAACAAAGCAACTTTTGTCACATTCGGGCTGACATGATGCGACGAGTTGATTCAATATAAACCTACCCGCCTCACGGTTTGTTTCTCAAGACTAGAACGATACAAATCTCATGCATAGACTGCACTATACTTGAGAACACTTGCTGGCAAGTTCAGTGGATTTCACAAATCAAGTGGGTCGTGCGTTTTTTTTTGCTCCGAACTTCAAGTTTCTTGATTTCGCTCAAAAACGCTGTCGTCTTGTCCTTCAACACCGAAGCCGAAATGGCCCAATTACTGCACTGCTTTATGCTGTTCTATCTATGCCTATAGACCCAGGTCAAGTGCAAAGCGCCCTCAAATCGGGAAACTTCAGACTTTTTTGGCTGGGCCTCATTTCGCAGGTTTTGGGCCAGCACATGTACCAATTTACGCTTGGGTGGCTGGCCTTTGACATCACGGGCTCTCAAGCCCAGCTCTCCCTCATTCAATTGTGTGCCTTTGTTCCGCAGTTCTGCATCACTTTGTTGGGGGGTGCGCTGGCCGATCGATTCGATCCTCGACGCTTGATTCAAATCGCCCAGTCGCTCTCCAGCCTTGGCGTGATCAGTGTTGGGGTCATGGTGTATTTGGGCCGGATCGAATTTTGGCACCTCGCTTTTGCATCTTGTCTTTTTGGTGTGGTCAATGGGATCGATGAGCCCAGTCGAGTATCCTTTTTTCCACGGCTTTTGACCCCGGCTCAATTGACCTCGGGTATTCCTTTGATCTCCATGGCCTTTGGAACTTCGCGCATCGTGGCGCCCTCCATCGCGGGTTTTATCATCGCTGCAGCCGGTGCGCCCATGGTGTTTTTGTGTTCTACGCTCGGTTTGAGCACCATGATCACCTTGCTTTTTTGGGTCCGAGGCTACAAAAGCTCTCCCCACCATGGCGACAGCCATAAGGGCAGCAGCAGCGTCTTACAAGGACGGACAAGCTTGTTGTCAAATATCAAGGAGAGTATCACCTACATTCGCAAAAATGAGGCCTTGTCCAAGGTGATTTTGTCTGCGCTCTTGAATGCAACGCTGGCAATGGGCTTTATCCATATCTTACCGGTCTTGGCCAAGGTGGTGCTCAAAGTCGACGCAATGGGTCTGGGGCTTTTGGCCTCAGCGGTGGGCATGGGAGCGCTGTGCGGCCTCTTCTCCTATTCCTGGCTTCAATCTCGGACAACGCCCAGAAACTTGATGCTGTATGCGCTGAGCGGCTATTGCTGTGCACTCATCGGGGTTGCACTGTGTCCATGGTTTGGGCTCACCTTCTGTTTATTGATCCTGGTGGGGTTGGGTCAAGCGAATTTTTTGACCAGCAGTCAAGTCGCCCTTCAAACCCACGTGCTTGAGCAGTACCGAGGTCGCGTCATGGCCATGTTCTCATTGGTGTGGAGTTTGGTTTATTTGAGCGGTTTTCTCTTGAATTTGACGGGCTCGGTGCTAGGTCCTGGTGTTGCACTGATCTTGAATGCCATCATTGTTCTCTGTTACGCGGTCTTTTCCATGTCGAGAAGTACCGCCCTCAAGAACCTCAGCCTCGTTCACAAAGCAGCATGAATAGCGTCAAAACCATCTCAAAATGTTGCACTGCACTGCACTGCACTGCACTTGCACTACTCTGCGGTCATCCACACCACCAGAATCTCAAACCCATTTGTCCAATGGATCCCAATGACCACAACATTGACAAGCCCGACTTAAAGGGCCAATCCTGCCGCATCAAAGAGTCCCTCAAAGAGGGCTGTGCTTAAGTAACGCTCTCCCGAATCGGGCAGGATCACCACGATCGTTTGACCGGCGTACTGGGGGTCTTTGGCCAAGCGCAAAGCCACGGCCGCGGCCGCGCCACAGGAGATGCCACACAAAATTCCCTCCTCGCGCGCGAGTCTTCTCGCTGTCTCAATGGCCTCTTCATTGCTCACTTGCTCAATCAAGTCCACCAAGGAGAGATCGAGTACCCCTGGCACGAACCCTGCGCCAATGCCCTGGATTTTGTGGGGGGCAGGCTTCACTTCAAGGCCTGCACGGGTTTGGGTGAGAACTGGACTGGCGGTGGGCTCCACGGCCACACTCAAAATCGCTTTGCCCTGGGTCTTTTTCAAATAACGCGTGACCCCAGTGATGGTGCCACCCGTACCCACCCCTGAGACAAAGATGTCAATGTTGCCGCCAGTGTCCTCCCAAATCTCAGGCCCGGTGGTGGTTTCGTGGATGGCGGGGTTGGCGGGGTTTTGAAACTGCTGGAGCAACACGTATTTGGGATCTGATGCGGCGATTTCTTCGGCCTTGGCAATGGCGCCTTTCATGCCTTTGGCGCCTTCGGTGAGCACAATTTTGGCGCCATAGGCCACGAGCAGTTTGCGCCGCTCAATGCTCATGGTCTCGGGCATGGTGAGGGTGATGGGGATGCCCTTGGCTGCGGCCACAAAAGCCAAAGCAATGCCAGTATTGCCACTGGTGGGCTCGACGATTTCTTTGCCGGCGGATAAAAGGCCTTTTTTCTGGGCATCCCAAATCATGGCGGCTCCAATGCGGCATTTGACCGAATAGGCTGGGTTGCGGCCTTCAATTTTGGCCAAAACCGTGGCGTGTCCACCTTGGTTGATGCGGTTCAGGCGTATCAATGGTGTGCGGCCAATCGAGAGTGAGTTGTCTTCAAAAATATGCGCCATGTCTAAATTCTCCATTCGTGATGCCCCAACTATAACAAGACAGCCGCGCTCCAAGCCGATTCTGAGTCCAAGAGTGCGGTCGGACTTGGGTTATCCCTGATCACAAATCCCTGTGAACTCGACAGGCTCTAAGTCCCATGCACCCCCCCCATCCCCAAACCTTTTGCCGTGGCTCTAAAATCGGCTTTTGTGCCCCATGTTTTTCATTCGCTACTTTCATGATCTCCAAACCAAAAATCTTTCAACAAAACGTATGTTGTGGCCTGATGATGTTGGCAAGCGCATTGGCTCTTGTCGAAGGTTCTTTGACTTTTGCCCAAGACGCAAAACCCGCTAGCCAAGCCGAAGTCAATATTGACTTGACTCGCTACCAACACCCTTCAGGCTTGGACCTGTCTGGGCGAGAGCCGGGGGTGAGCGTGCGCCAAGATCTCTTCAAGTCCATGAACGGACAGTGGATCAAAAGCACGGAAATTCCCAGCGACAAATCGTCTTACGGCACTTTCATGGAGCTGCGAGACCTCTCTGATCAACGCCTTAAAAGCCTGATCACTGAGTTGCAAGACAAAAAACGCCACCTCAGCCAGACCGAGCTCAAAGTGGCCCACTTCTATGAAAGCTTTGTCGACACCCAGTCGATTGAGCGCCAAGGAATCAAGCCCCTTCACGCCCAATTCCAAGCCATCGAGCGCATCAAGAACGTGCAGGACTTGGTGCGATACCTCGGGGCCAACCAGTACCGCATCAACAGCCCCATAGACATGGGCGTCTCGCCCGATGAAAAGGAGCCCACCGTCAACCGCACCATGATCGCCCAAGGTGGCTTGGGGATGCCCGACCGGGACTACTATTTAAAGGACGATGATGCGCGCTTGGCCAACGCCAAGGGGCAATACGCTGTCTACCTGAGTACCTTGGCCCAGCGCTTGGCTGACCCCCTGCACGACAGCCCTCCAAGTGAGCTTGCGAAGGGCAAAGCACAACGGGTCCTGGCACTCGAGAGCAAATTGGCCGCAGTGCACTGGAATCGCATCCAAAACCGCGACACCTTAAAGCGCTACAACCCCATGAGCTTGGATGACTTGCAAAAAACCGCCCCCGCTTGGGACTGGGCCCTTTATTTAAAAAGCGCCCAGTTGGGCTCGGTCAAGCGAGTGATCGTGGCCCAACCCAGTGCCATTCAAGCCTCGAGCCAACTCCTGGTGAGCGAACCGCTCGAAGACTGGAAGGACTACTTGACGCTTCAAGTTTTGGGGCTGAATGCCTCGGTTCTTCCCAAAGCATTTCGAGATGCTCACTTCGCCTTTTATGGCCAAGTACTCTCCGGCGCCAAAACTCCACTGCCTCGGTGGCAAGAGGGCATTCAAGAGGTTAACAACACCTTGGGACAAGCTATGGGCAAGCTCTATGTCGAGCGCTATTTCAGCAAGGAGGACAAAGCCCATGCCCAAGCCTTGGTGGCCAATTTATTGCAAGCCTACAAGGTCTCAATCGATGCACTCACCTGGATGAGCCCTGCCACCCAGCAAAAAGCCCAAGAAAAATTGGCCGCTTACACCATCAAAATAGGATACCCCGACCATTTTCGGGATTACTCGGCCCTCAAAATCAAGTCCTCAGACGCACTGGGCAACCGCGAAAGGTCCTTGGCGTTTGAATGGGCCAGGGCGGTGGCCAAGGTGGACGGGCCGGTGGACAAAAGCGAGTGGCACATGAATCCCCAAACGGTCAATGCCTATTACAACCCAACCCAAAACGAGGTGGTGTTTCCAGCGGCCATTTTGCAGCCACCGTTTTTCAACGCCTTGTCCGACGATGCGGTGAATTATGGTGGCATCGGTGCGGTCATTGGGCACGAAATCAGCCACGGCTTTGATGACCAAGGCTCGCAGTACGATGGGTCGGGCAAACTCAGCAATTGGTGGACCCCCGAGGACAGGGCTGCGTTTGAAAAAGTCACCTCGGCCTTGGTCCATCAATACGATGGCTATGAACCCATCTCAGGCGCCCGTGTGAAGGGGCAGCTCACTTTGGGTGAGAACATTGCCGACCTCTCGGGCCTGCAAATCGCCTTCAAGGCCTACCAAGCGCACTTGGGCGGCAAGCCTTCCGTCGTGATTGAAGGTTTGACAGGCGAGCAGCGTTTTTTCCTCGGCTTTGCCCAAGTCTGGCGCAGCAAAGCGCGCGACGAGTACTTATTGAAACAAATCACCACCGACCCCCACTCCCCGGCTGAATTTCGAGCCAACGGAGCCGCCATCAACCACGATGCGTTTCATGAGGCCTTCAAGACCCAACCTGGAGACGCAATGTGGAAGGCCGCTGAGGACAGAATTAGGCTCTGGTGAAAGGGCCGCATGGGCGCCAAGATCACGGCCCTCTTGATTTTGGCTTGAGTGCCGCCATATAGAGGGTTGGATTCACAAATTTTCACAAAAGTTGATCTGATTTTCCCACAGTGAACCCGTTGAAAAACCATCATTTGAACTCGATCCCCGCCATCTTTTGAGGAGCACTTTCATGAAACAAATCACCTTGATCTCGAGCTTGGGTTTGGCCGCTTTGCTGCTTGGCTGTGCAGGCGCCACCTATCGTCCGATCGTGGACACCCAGGGACTTGACATGAACCGCTATGAGGCTGACCTGCAAAGCTGTCAGCAATATGCCACGCAAACGGCTGATGGCGCTCATTCTGCGGCAGTGGGTGCCATTGCGGGTGCCGCTTTGGGCTCGGTCATTGCGGGGATTGCGGGCGGGGACCGGCGTGCCACCGGCAGCATTGCGGCCCTTGAAGGCGGCATCATGGGGGGTGTGAGTGGCGAGACCAATCAGCGCAACATCATCCGTCGCTGCCTCTCAGGACGTGGTTACCGGGTTCTACAGTAAGAGAAAAAGCGATTGAACGTTTCGCTCAATCGCTCTTACTCTCACCCTCAACTGTGGGGGCCATGGGGCCAACCACGAATGGGGTTGATTCAATTGGGCCCTTAAATTTAGCTCAAACCCCTTCAATGATGCGAATATCGCGCTCAGCGCCATCAGCCAAGGCGGCCAAAGCCTTGCCGTATTCGACCGAATCGTGGGCCGCGTTGGCTTGTGCCACGCTATCGAACTCAATGACCACCACGCGCTGGTGCATCCCGACTTCATAGACATTGCTGGGCATTCCGCGGGCAAGGAATTTGCCACCCGCGGCTTGGATGGCAGGACCGGCAATTTTTGCGTATTCGGCCAAGGCTTCGGGTTTTGAGATGGAACGGTAGGTTGCAACCCAGTAGGCTTTTGCCATGTCTAGTCTCCTTTGAGTGATCACCAAAAAAACCCATTCTAACCAGATTGAGCAGCCGAACTCCATGCGTTAAGATGGCCATGGCCATGGCCATGAGCACTCTTGAAGCGCTCGTTTTAATGAATTCACTCCTTTTTTCCCATCATGAAGCTGTTTTTAACTCGGATGCGTCTGGTGCTGCTGAGCGCTATTTTGGGGTGCCTGACTCCCACCTCTTGGGCGTTTTCTTTGCCCATTCCCAAGACTGTCATCGACCAAGGCCTTGTCGCCAAATTTCCTAAAGAACGTTATGGCCTCAAACTCGAGAGTCCCGTGACCCGCTTCAAAGCCGATGTTCAAAAAGTCGAGCTCTGTGGCGTGTGGCGCTTCAAACTGCCGGCCAAAAGTGGGGATTTTTGCCTGGATTTTCATCCCTTGTGGAACAAAGACAAGGGCGACATTGAGATGTCGGCCTTGAACATCTTGAAGCTGACTGCCGGCAATGATGAAGAACTCCCCAGTCAAACCCAGCAGCTGCTCAACTCCATGGTCTTGCCTGTGCTCGATGGTGCTTCCCTTTACCACGTACCCGACATGGTGGGCAAACATATCGAGAAACTCAACATTGCACCCAATGCCTTTGAACTCGTTTTTTAGTCTTGTGCACATCAAATCTGGGGTGAGCCACACAGACCTCAAGACAGCATCGGNATTGATCTTGACCGCCATGGCTGTTTTGGCCCTCGGCATGGTGATGCTGCCCTCGGCTCAAGCCGCCAAAAAGTACACCCTGTACCAATGCGGCAGTCAAACCAATTTGGACAAATGCACCGAGACCTGTGTGCAAGTCAATCGCTATGAACCCATCACGATTGAATTCTCAGCGCGCGAGGAGCGCGGAGAAGTCGTTGCCAAAAAACACGTGATGGGCGGCATCGTGGCAAGCACCTTCAAGGGCTGCAGCATCTTTGACGAAGAAAACTGGAACTGCAATGAAGAGATCGACATTGGCGACACCCACCTGGTCATCAAGAACAGCTTGGCCAATGAACTCTACACCTCCATTGAAGTGTCTTCAACCAAGAGGGTGACGTCGTTTTGTGCGAAATAAGCCCAAGAATGTCTTATTTCGCATTGCAAAATCCATTCGTGATGCCTTAAAAATGCGCATTTGCCTGTCATTGAGGATTCCTTTGACCTTTTAGCCATAAAAATAGAAACTCGACTGCACTGGTGCTCAACTCTACGGAAAGGGGGAAGCCTCGCATTTCGAAGCGCCTCAAGTGCTTGGCCATGCCTTTGCGATTTTTTACGTTCTCACCCTCAATGTCGGGTCTTTGGTGTCGATTCTTACCAATGAAACAGGCACAAAAGGCGTCCAAAACAAAATGGCGATGGTTTTTTAAGCGGTTTTGTTTTTTCGCGCTTTGGCGCACCAACAGGTGTTATCCTATGCTGCCAAGGCACCTAGGACCAAACGCACTGGGTTGATGCCCGCACCCCGCCTTGGCATTCAGCGTGTGAGGGCTTGAAAAAGGGTGTTTTTAGCGGTCAAGGAGGCATTGAAATGATTCACTTTTTTTGTAAAATTGGGTCACTGGGTTTCTTCTCAAATCAACTAATCGGAGCGAGCCTTTTTCAGTATTTTGAACCCATGAATTCAACTTGGATGTTGTTTGAACTTGACGCCCTGAAACTCTAAACGCATGACCACTTCCTACAAATCCACCCTCTCCAAAACATTGGTGACCTTACCGACGGGGCAAACCTACACGGTGCAAAACACGGACACTTCCGTGAGCGCTTCTGCCGGTTCGAGCTCAACAACGGTGGTCTTGCCTGACACGGCAAAGAATGTCTCGCTTTCTGGCGCCATCGCAAGCTTAAATTTGTCTAAAAGCGTCTTCAATTACTATTTCGTTCCCAATGGGCTTGCAGGCATTTATTTATTCTCAAGCTCTGGGGCCATCTTGGCCAACATGGCTTCCAGCACCAGTGGGATGGCCGTTGTGTTTGGCGATCAAAGTGCCTTGACCTTGAGCGTGAACAGTTTGGGCTTAGAGCAAATTCATTACGATAAATTGCAGCTCACACCCAATTACGTGCTCTCCGTGCCGAACTCCAACATCATGCTGATGGGCTCGAGTGGCAAAGAAGTGGTGAAAGTACCCCTTGGCATCACCCAAGTCACGGTAGATGCCAATGTCGAGACAGTGACACTCAACAGCCTGAACTACAGCCCGAGTTTACTCACATCGAATGGAAAAGTTTTGAGCGTCAAGGACGCTCAGGGAAACACGGTTTTGAATTGGACGGCCAATGCCTCAGGCAGCGAAACGCTGAACTTCAACAATGCGATTGGCAGCTTGGGGCTGAGCCCTCAAGGCACGGCCCAGTTCAACATCTCAAGCCTCCTCTTAAACGCTGGACAAAGCTACACCTTGGCGCAAAGTGGTGTGTCCATCTATGGCAATGTCGGTACAGAATCGGTCACTTTGGCCAGCGGAGTCCACAACGAAAGCATTGATACCAATGTCGAAAAAGTTAGCCTCCCCTCGCCGGTGTCGGCCTACACGTGGGCAACGCAGTCGGGCAACATCAGTCTTTTTGACGCCACCCATGCATTGGTGGCCACCATTGGTGTTGACCGCGTGGCCTCTTCGGGCACCACCCTGTCGTTCGCAGACCAAACGCTGACAGCCCAACTGTACAACAACGTGATCACCTTCCACAACGCGCTGGGACAGGTCGTGCAAAGCGGTGGTACGGTTCTCGCAAGTTCGACCAGTTCACCAACTCCCATCGCCACACCGACACCGAAAGCGCCATCATCACCCTCGTCTGCCTCCTCCCCAATCGCCGCCAATGGTTCGGCCACCGCTTCAAACACCGCTTCAAACACGGCTTCGAGCAGTTCTTCAAGCACGACCTCCGGCAGCAGTTCTGGTAGCCTATCGCATTTTTTGTACACCTTGGACTGGACTGCTTTTAGCAGTTATGCGGGCAGTGTGGAGACCTCGATTCAGGCGTGTTTGACCAAGGCCTTGAATGCCATTGGTTTATTTTTGAATGCCAAGGGAAGCCTCGATATCCAAGTCATCCCAGAAAACACCACCACCAGCGTTTTGGCCGAGGCCTCAGGTGCCTTGGTCACCGTGCCCTCATCCTTGTCTGCGAGTTCTCATGGGGCCAATGAGACCACTGCGTTTTTGGTGGAGAGTCAAACAGGGACCGATGCGAATGGCTCAACACCTGACGCCAAGGTCTACATCAACATGGCCAATTTGAGCAAGTTCAACTTGAACACGGCCCAGGCTCCGAGCAGCGGCCAATACGATTTGACAACGATTTTGACGCACGAGATGCTTCATGCACTCGGGTTTGATGGGCTGATCGGGCAATCGACTTCTCAAATGACGACCTACGACAGCTATGTTGTGACCCAAAACGGTACGCCCTATTTTACCGGGCCTGCAGCAGAAAGCGTGTATGGAGGACCTGTTCCCTTGGCAGCAGCCTCGGCCGGACCCGGATCCGCGTATTACCATGTCGCCATTTCTTCAGACTTGATGTCAGATTCACTGTCTGCCGCTCAAGTCAAAACCGTCTCCAAGCTTGATGTGGCGATTTTGCAAGACTTGGGTGCACCCGTGCTTGTGGGTGTTCTCGCTTAATCCTTTTGTTATTTCGCGACGTTGGCCCAATTTGGCTCCTATTGACTCAAGACATCGTGCCTGATACCTGAAGGATTTCACTCCAGCGCTAGATGCACTTGATTGAGTGTTTTTTTGCAGACGCGTTTTCATCCGTCTGCAGGCGTGTGTAGGATCAAAAGACGATATGGGCGTCTTTGATGATGCCCTCAATTTTTCTATTTTCACTGCGAATGAGCTCATTGAATTCTTCTGGGGAACTGCTGATCGCCACCAGACCCGACGCGCTGAGGAGCTTTTGAATCTCAGGATCCTGGGACATCTTGTGAACTTCACTGCTCAGTCGATCAATGCATTCTTTGGGTGTCCCAACGGGAAATAAGTAGCCCCAAAAGTTCATCAAGTTGTAGCCCTTGACACCCGCTTGCGCAAGCGTTTCCACTTCGGGCATGGCGGCAATGCGCTCTCCCGTGGTGGCCAAGGCCTTGACTTTGCCATTTTTGGCTTGCCCGAGCGCCGTGCCGTCGATGAGCAAATCAATGTGTCCGCCCATCAAATCATTGAGCGCCGCCGCCCCACCCTTGTAGGGGACGTGCCGCACCTGGATGCCCGCCATGATGTTGAGCAACTCAAGACTCAAGTGACCAATGGTGCCTGTTCCAGCCGTTCCGCAAGCGAATTGATTCGGATTGGCCTTGGCCAGTTGAATGAATTCAGCCATTGATTTCACCGGAAGGTCCAAACGCCCAGTGATCAAAATCGACACCTTCGCAAGGGTTGAGATCGCGGCAAAATCCTTCACGGGGTCATAGCCCAAACTCGGCAACGCAAAGCGATTGATGCACAAAGACCCCATGTCCCCAATCACCATGGTGTAGCCATCATTGGGCGATTTCGCCGCCGCCGTCATACCGATGGCCCCCCCCGCTCCGGGTCGGTTGTCCACCACGACGGGTTGCTTCAATGAAGCCGCCAGTGCATTGGCATAAATTCTGGCCACCAAATCGGTATTGCCCCCGGGGGGATAGGCCACGATCAGTTTGATCGGGCGGTTGGGGTAGGCATTGGGCTTGTCGTTTGCTCTCACAAGGGGTGAGATCGCCCCTAAAAGGCTTGCGCCCAGACCCAGAGCCAGTCCCTGGGAGATAAATTCACGTCGGTGATGGGTGCTGATCATTCTTCAATCTCATCAGTGGTAAAAAGGGGTCAACTCAGGCCGGCCGAATGGCGCTCACATTGGGGTCGTCAATGGGTGGAGGCGGATAGTGCAACCCGCGTTGACCCGAGAGCATGCGGTTGGATTTGGCATGAAAGGGGCCTGGTTCATAGCCCACCAACTGACCGTCTTTGACCCACCCCAAGTCGGTGCCATACAGGTGCTCGATCAAATGCTGCTGCAGTCGCGCTTGAATGCTGGCCGATGCGGCGTCGTTCACCAAGTTGTGACATTCGCTGGGATCCGTCTCCAGGTTAAAGAGCTGCAGCACATGGTTGGCAGGGTACCAAATGAGCTTGTGAAGACCGTCCGTGATCATGCGAGAGGCATTCACCCCTTCACCGCATTCGCCATAGAACACCGACCTTTTTACATCTCCAAGCATGGAAAAACCGCCAAGGCCAGGTACCGCCTCAAGACCCGCCAGGTCGAGCAAAGTGGGCATGATGTCTTGAAGCCCCACCAGTCGGGAGTCGACACTGCCGGGCTTGACACGCTTGGAGCCCTCGACATCGATCAAGAGCATGGGAACGCGAGCGGCTGCATCGTAAAAAAGACTCTTGGCCCAAAGCCCATGTTGACCGAGCATGTCGCCGTGGTCAGCGGTGAAAAGAATCACCGTTTGGTTCAATAGCCCCTCTTCTCTCAAGGTGCCAATGATGAGTCTTAACTGATGGTCAATGTGGGTGCAAAGAGCGTAGTAGGCTCGCTTGATGGCCAGGTGCTGGGTGCTGTTGTATTGTGCGGGCCAATAGGACTTGATCACTTTGAGGGCCGCCGGTTGTTGCTCAAAGTCCAAGGACCACGAACCCTTCACCTCGGGATCCATCGCCATGTCTCGGTACATTTCCAAATAAGAACTCAAAGGCACCAAGGGCGGATGGGGATGCGTGTAAGACACATGCCAAAACCCAGGACGCGTCGGGTCTCTTCGTTTGATGCTCATGCACGCGGCTCGGGTGATCCAGTTGGTGACATGCAAGGGCTCGGCCAGGTGCCAAGGCCGGGTTTGGTAGTCGTTGTTGCTCATGCCGTGCATGTACTGCTCACCGGCAAAACCCTTGTCCGCCAAAAAGAGATCGTAGTCGTCAATGGCGCCCAAATTCAAGCGCCCTTCTTCGGCTATCAAGGCCTCTTCAAAACCAATGCGGTTTCGTTGCGGAAAGACGTGAAGTTTTCCGATGGCCGCCGTTTGGTAGCCCTGGTCTTTGAACACCTGCGCGAGCAAGGGAGCCTTGGGCATCAAGGCCGCTGGCTGGTAGGAGCGGTCGCCATGCTCGCGGGGGGTGAGTCCTGTCATCATGGTACGCCGTGCCGGAATGCAAATGGGCGACTCGGAATAGGCCTTGGTGTAGGTGGTCCCCAAGCGCGAGAGTTGGTCAATCGTGGGGGTTTGGAGGGTGGGGTGCCCTGCAAAACCAAACAAGGCCGCAGCCCACTGGTCCACGGTGATGAAGAGGCAATGGGGATGTGCAGCAACGCTCATGGGGGTGAAGGTGAAGAGGGTAAAAGGTTCAAGGGTTTAAACTGTTCAAACGGTTCAAACGGTTCAAACGGTTCAAACGGTTCAAACAGCAAGGATCTGCTTCAATTGGCCGGACACATCTTTTTGATCAGGTCGCTTTGGTCGGTCAGAACAGTTTCGATGATCTTAAAGTCCACACTTTTGGCGAAATAGGCTTCGATCAAGGTGTGGGTGATCAAGATTTTGTTGTATAAATCTTGGTTGATGGGTTTGCCCACCACAAAATGCTGGTCTTGCCAAATGACCGAGCAGGTGTCTTGGGGAGTCTTTTCCGTGGGGGCCACTTCCTTGCTGAACTTGTCTTTGCAGTACTCGCGGATCACGGCCATGGCCGTCTCGTTTTTGCTGCCGTCGCCTTTCAAGCTTTTGAAACGCTCTTTGAAGCACTCGTCGTAATTGGAGTAACTCTGCATCTTGTTGATTTGCCCAAAGGCCGATGGCGACAAGACACAGGCCGACAGACTGAGGATCGAGCTCAGACCAAAGCGCCAAAATCTCCCGACCAATGCCATATTGCAGTTCATTGAAAACTCCATTGATTTTTTGTAAGCCCAAAGTCTTGGAAAGCGCCAAAGCCCCATGTCGATTTCAAAATTAACATTCAAACCCAAGATCCTCAAGCGCGGCGAGCATTGAGCCCATTCATTATCGGACAAAAGTGCGCTTTTGGCATTCGGGCTAGTGTTTTTTCGTTTGTTGGCACTGACCGGAGAAGTCCGATTCGCTTTGGATTTTGAGGTGCGCACTGGTGGAAGTTCTTTTGGTATTGACGCTCACTTGCAAATTAGAGCGGTTGAGCACAAAATCCTCTTCATAACTTTTGGTGAAAGCTTTGTCCTTGGATTTCGGGTGATCTTGCACCAAGCAGTGGATTTGGCGATCGTCCCACTGGTCACACATCACAGAATTGAGTTGCTGGGCAATGATGGCGTAATGTCGTTTGACCTCCAGCGTGGTGTCTTCGGTGGCCAGCACCCCACCCCGATCGGTCTGGGTGTGACTCTTTTCAGAGCCCTGGCACGCCAGCTCAAAACTCAGCTCCTCACGCGAGCACGCCATGAGGGATAAACTGAGCCAAACCACCAGCGTGCAAGCCCTGCCCAAGCCAGTGGCTCTTGGACTTGAGGGTCTTGACAAATTCAAACTCACAAAACTCAAGGCTCGCCCAACACTTGAGACGATACCGGCAAGACGACCACATCGACCACCGCGCTCTTGCCCGATCTCACCAAGGCCAAGGCTTGTGCCAAAGCGTCCTGGAGTTGATGGATGTGCTCCACTCGAAACGCCCCCGCCCCAGAGGCGGCATGGGCAATGTCGGCAAATTGGGCTTGAGCCCCCACGGTAATCCAGTAATGGTCGGTGTTTTTGGCAACGCCCTCGGGGTGCACCAAAAGGGTTGACACTTTCGGCGCCCCCCAGCCTCGGTTGTTAAAGACGATGCACAGCTGAGGCGCACCATAAGTTTCTGCTACCCAAAACGCACTGCTGGGCACGCCAAAGAGGTAGCTGCCGTCACCCACCACGGTGATCACCTCAGCGCTGGGCGAGGCCAACTTGATGCCAATGGCGGCATTGATCCCCCACCCAAGGCCACTGCCCCCATTGGCGTAATAGCTCCCAGGCTGGCTCATCTTGAGGGTCTCGAGCAGTCGCTCGGTGGCGGTCGGCTCTTCAAACACAATCACGGTGCGCTCGTTGACCAAGGCTTTGACGGCTTGGCTCAACTGCTGGATGTTGATGCAACCATCGGCAGGGGTGGGCAAATTGGGCATGGCCGTGGTGGCTTTGGACTCTTGGATCCAATGCTTGCGCGCAAGAACTTGATGGTGATCAAGGGAGAGACTCCCGGCTTCATGGCGCATTTGTGCCAAGCACAGGGCGCTGTTGGCCGCCCAGGTTTTTTCGCTCGGGAAATGCCAAAACCCCAAATTGGATTTGATGGGGTCAGCGTCGATGAAAAAGAATCGACACCCGGGCTGGGGGCTCACTTTGGACATGATCCACGGCACATCAATGTCGATCATCAAGATGAGGTCAGCGTCTTTGATCAGGGTGTTTCTGCGGTAACCCAGATGGTGGGGATGGTCTCCCGGAAAATTCATGGTGTGCGGATTGAGCTCACACACCGCAAAACCCAAGGCATCGGACAAGGCCACCAAATCGTGCACCGCGCCTGGGTGGCGCCCCAAGTAACTCGTAAGCACCAATGGCCGTTTGGACTTGGCAATCACCGAGACCAAGTCCCGCGCCTCTTGGGCCCCCATTCCCAGGTCTTGAACAGCAGGCCAATGGGCCTGCTCCCTCAAGGGGCCCGTGCTGGGCTCCTCCCACACTTCCCGCGATGCCGTCAAATACACCGGACCCATGGGAGAGGACGAGGCGATTTGTTTGGCCCTCAAGAGCACCTCATCGATCATCTCTGCGGCCCTCAACTCATAGCACCACTTCATGTACTGGGAGACAATCTCGCTTTGACGCGGGGCGTCTTGGGTGTAGTGAATGAATTCACTTCTCGCGCCCACGCGAGAGCCATTGGTGGTGACGGGTGAGAGACCGGCCACAATAATACAGGGCACTCGCGAGCGTGAAGCATTGCTGACACTGCAGCCCAGGTTTTGCGTGCCCACATCCACATGCACCAAGACCATTTGCGCCTCATGGTGCACCATGGCGTATCCGTGGGCCGCACTCAATGCCGTCATCTCGTGCGGGCAGATGACAATTTGCGGCATCTCCAGGCCTTCTTGGTGCAACTGTGCAAAGGCCTCGATGAAGGCCGGATGGTCCGAGCCCAAATTCACAAAGAGGTATTTCACCCCCAAACGCTTGGCTTCTTGCAGGAGTCGCTTGGCCGCACTGTTCTTTGAAGGAAAGTCCGTGGCGGGGGTGCTTCGGGCAGTTGTAGAGATTGGATTTGGGCTTGAACTGGGTGAGGTGCGGGTCATGAAATTCCAATCAAGATGAAGTGGACACTGTAGACCAATTTCTGTTGTTCACAATGCGTTGGATCAAGCATCCCAGTACGGGTCTCATGCACTGCCTTTTTTAATGTTTCCACAAATCGGCATAATCACTCTCAGCGTAAACGACTTGGTTGCCGAGCAAGGTCAACAGCGAGTGAATGCGGCCTATCTCAGGCACATCGACCTGAAAATAGTCCTCTGAGAGCACCACGATATCGGCCAATCGCCCCGCCGCCAATTGCCCACGCTCGTTTTGCGCATGGGCAAGCCACGCACTGCCTTGGGTGTACAGTGACAAAGCCTGTTGACGGGTGGGGGTCTCGGCCGGGGATCTCAAGCTGACCCCCCCTGCACTTTTGCCGTCGAGCATCCATTGCAGCGCCACAAAGGGGTTGTAGTTCGCCACCCGATGCGCATCGGTGCCGGCACCGATGTGGACACCGGTTTTAAGGGCTGTGACCATCATGGGCATCTCGCTCAAAGCGCCAGGGCCTCTCTCTTTTAAGAGTCGCTCCCCATCGTAGTACATGGCATCTTGCATGGCCCAAGCGACACCTAGTTTTTGCATGCGCTCAAAGGTGTCGGCCTTGGCGTCGTTCAAGTGAGCAATGGACCAATGCAAAGGCGCGAGTGGGATTTCTTGGTTGAGCCTCTCGAGCACCTCCAATAGGAAATGCACGCTCTGACCATTTTGCCAATGCTGGGTGAGGGTCATGCCTTTCTCGGCGGCCCATTTGGCCGCCTTGTAAAAGGCTTCTTGGTCATCGGGGGTGGGATGATCGTTGTTGTACATATTGAAGGTCACCCGCTCACCAATGCCATTAAAGAGCAGTCGGTCTCCTCCAAACCCTTGGGGCAAGAGTTGCGTCAAGCCCTTAAACTCCTCGAGCTCATGGCCTTTTTGTTGGGCAAAATAACTGAAGTTGATGCGCACTGAGAGTTGCCCCTTCCTCCAGAGCTCAAAGACTGGAGCATACTCCTCGGGGGACATGTTGAATCCGCCCGGGTCCATGAAACCAGTGAGCCCCACGCGGTTGAGCTCCGTGAAAAACCGCACGCTCCCTTGGAGTTTGTCGGCATATTCGGGTTTGGGCAAACGATCAAACAAGGCAACGATACCGCCTTGCACTGCACCCGTTTTTTGACCCGACCCATCGAGCTCGAACTGAGAGCCCTTGGGCAAATCACTCAATTGTTGGATGCCCAGTTTGTCATAGGCCAAGGGAGTCAGCATGGCCCAGTCGTACATCCACTGCACATAGACCGGGTTGTTGGGGGCCGCGGCCACGAGTTCGGCCTGAGTGGGTCGGCGTTTTT
>TBL_comb47_HYPODRAFT_10000573_pt1 | contig 48854 bp, 39 predicted proteins | sample TroBogypolimnion_40_FD_10682 | JGI IMG/M metagenome (IMG submission 10682)
TCTTCACGCTCAGGATCGATTTTATTATCGACTGTAAAATTAAGGCTCAAACCCATGTCTTTCATGACAGTGTTGGTATTTGTACCATCTAAATTGCGAATACGGCGCTCATCTAAATCGAAAGCTCGATCAGTTGCAGAACCTTGCGAAAAATCACCTGTGATCAACAACCTTAATGGCAAGGTTAAATCTTCAGGCTGTCCATTTACTTCGGTTTTATAGCGTAATGTTAATCGTGATTTTGGAATTTCATCTTGTATGGCCATCTTTTACTCCGCAATTATAAATAGGTATTTATTTTAAAGACATCAACAACGAGACCAGAGTCTATTCTATATTTTATATATAAATCAATAACTATTTGTAATTAAAAACCTACTTATACGACTGGACATTATTTTTTAATCACCTAGAAAACATAACTCATTGATAGGCTTATTTATATAACAATAACTCTTACTTTTATTAATGGAAACTCATCATTTTTCCCTACAAAAACAGAACACTTTTTATAGTTTACATAGCCAGTGCAAACTTACTTTATCTATATTTGAAGCTTCAATTTGGCAGATCTATGAATCAATATGTTTGCTGGCCTGCAGCATAATCTGAACCAAACTAAGTATCGAAGCTTAACACCCAATTAAAACTAACATTAAAAGTTATTCTCTTTTAATTAACTGTGTTAATATCTGTTCGGCGAAGTTTCCGCCTCTACCTATTAGCTAATCCGTTATTTTATTAAATCGCATACGCGCTTTTATAAGCGTTATATTTTGATTTTTCTATTTTTTGATTTTTTTCAGCTTAAGAGGTATTTATGATTAACAATCTTATCAAGGGCGAATTGCCTGCAGATCAGCAAACAGTTCTATTACAAACCATCACCGATATACAAACTAAACTACCTTTTTTAATTGATTTAACTACAGCTGATAGACGCAGCCTGCCTAAGCTAGGCGATAAAAGCCGAGCCTTTATTGACCATGGTTTAGTGTTAGCCAACCAAAATTCTGGGATACTGCCACGTAATTTTGATCTTGATCAATATAACCAAGAAGTTACCTTAGTTAGGCAGTTAGAGCCAATTGTATTGTCTATGCGTCAACTCATGAAACGTATGGAAGATACCTTTATGGCCATCGGTAGCGACGCTTATAGCCAAACGCTAGTGGTTTATCAGGCTGCAAAACTCGCTGACAAAAGCGGACTTTTGGATGAACATTTAGACAGCCTTGCCCAACGTTTTGCTCGTAAAGCACCTAGCCAAGATAAAACACCCACTTCACCCACCTAATTACTCATTCATAGTAACAACGATGGTTTTACTGACTACACTTCTGTTTTAATGTGCAACTTAGCTCACTGATTAGGCATTATTGCTTGATTATCTATGTGTAATTTCATTATATTGGCGATTATTCTCTGGTTAACAGAGAGTAATCCTCTTTTAATACGAATCATTTCTTAATTTACTAGGACGCTTCTCTAATAATCCAGGATTATTTCATGGCCGCCTAGGAAGATCGTCTATTTATTTAGGATAGTTTCATGATTAATTAGAAACCCTCGCTAACAATCAAGAAACGTTACATGTTCAGTTAGAAATTCCCGCTATCAATCTAGGATCGCTTTATAGTTATCCTGGAAGCTTCGTTATCAATCCAGAATTGGTTCATGTTTATCTAAGAGTCATCACTGTCAATAAAAGACCGTTTCATGATTATCTATGCAGCCTCTCTATCAATCCGTAGTTATCGATTAAGTTTTTATTACCACGTGGGACGGGATTACAAACCTCGACCGGCATAGTCATAGGGGCGTATTGCATACGCCCTTAAAATAAGCTCTATAACATTGGACTTTCAATGTTGGGCGTATGCAATACGCCCCTACGGTGTTTTTTATCATTTCCACTCCGATAAGAAACTTGTGTAGATACCTATGTTGCTAAAGAGGGAAAATAAAAAGAATACTTTCACAGTTTCTATGGCTAACCCGACCTAGCGGCTTTATTATTTTAGAACGCTGAACAATTGTGAAGCGCATCCTATTAAAAATTAGGATTTATTTTTTCAAGTAATCTGCATTTTAGCTGACTGAAGCTACAAAACTTTATTTTAAGTTTGTATTGATAACTATGCCTTGCTAGTTCGCAGCTACTTCTTTTATTTCGCTTGAACTATTTTTTGGGAGTATTAGAGTACTAATTGCACATGAAGTATGTACGATGGCTAGTGCTCTAAAAGGACCTATTATTGGATCGATTACGATAAACAACACTAACACTGCTTCAGCCGGCAGCCCTAAGGGCTCTAAAACCAAAGTTAACATTGATAATAAAACCACACCTGAAGCGCCTGCAGTCGCTAATCCAGCGAAAATAGACCATATTAAAACGGCTATTAAATCTGAAACACCTAAATCAACTTTATATAATTGCGCCACAAATAAGGTCGCCAAAGCAAAATATAAAGTGGGTCCTGTTCTACAAATAGTTAAACTTAATGGAACTATCAAATCCGTTGATTTTTTATCATAGCCCAATTCATCTACTAAGCCATTAATTGCCGACGGCAAACACGCCAAAGCATTGCCTGTTCCTAATGCCATAACGATGGTTTCTTTAAGGGCAGCCAAAGGAGCCATTAGCGATCCTGTACGTTGCAACATAATCAAACTACTGATTATAAATAATGCTGAAAAACCCAATAAAGCAATGGGTACAAACTTTATCATAGCCATTAATACGGGTATCCCTACCTCCGAGACATCATGAGCTATCAAACCTAACAAGCCAAAAGGCAGTATCAGCATCAACCATTTAACCATGATTGAAAATGCGATATAGATTGATTCTATGACTGACATTAGTGATTCCGACTTATTTTTATTGATGGTACCCAAGGCTATACCAAATAAAATAGCAAAGAACAGCACTTTCAAACTACTGCCCGTTGTTAAAGCCGAAAAAATATTTTCTGGTATCAAATTTGCGATGAAGGTTTTAGAAAAGCTGGGCTTTTCTTTAGCTACAAATGGTTCATAAGCTGAAATTTCAAGATCTGGCGCACCTGAATCTCTAACAATAGAACCTAAACTGACTAATGAAGCTTTGTCAAATCCGGAACCAGGCTGACTGATAAGTCCGACAGCTAAGCCTAGTATGGCAGACATCACTATACTCAACACAAACACTACTAACATTCTTTGGATAAAAGAACTTTCACCCTCTGCTTGTAAAAGGCGAGCAATGCTCATAGTAATTGCCGTTACTAAAATCGGCAAAATACACATTTTTAAAATATCCAGATAAATATGGCCAAAAGGCGCCACATACTGCACTAAATCATGCTGGAATAAACCGATATAGATACCAAGACTGACTGCAAATAATATCGTCCAACCGCTACGCAATACGCTGCCTATACCTTTAAATATCTGTTGAATCATTGCTGTTCCTGCATTGCAATTTTCTGTTTAAGTATGCCAATCTCTTTATCATAATGATTAGACATTTCATCACCCGTTATGGTCCAATCTAGGGTTTTGATATAAAAGTTAAGTAGAAGTCTTAATTGATTATGATCCGTTGAAACAGCAATACCTTTAGGATCTTTAGCATCTTTCAAAATCACTGACATTAAATCTAAGGCGTACTCAGGATGTTCACGCAAAATCAACTTCACCTCGGCATCATCTCGCATAGCTGCGGTAATTTTACCTGCACGAGCATCTACAATAGCCTCACCCCAAGTATCATAAGGAACAACTTCCATATTATGAAAATGCTTAGCATAATCGACATAAGCAGATTTTGCGACCACACCAATCTTGCCGCTTAAATTTTGTATAGCTACCTCTTGAGGCCTGCCATTCAATTGTTTGATTAACTCTAATCTATTAATTAATAAACTTTGATGTAATGTAATATATGGATCAGCAAAAAGTACGCGACTCGCTCTTTTAAAGGTCATACTTAATTTTGTAATCGCTAAATCGACTTCATGGTTTTCAACCATAGTTACGGTATCATTAAGAAATTTAGCACTACGATTATATTCTACTGGCACACCCAAAAGCTTAGCAAAGCCTTCAATCAAAACGACATCAAAGCCATAAGCTGATTATTTTTATCAACAAAGTAAAATGGCGGTGCATCTTTCGAATACATAGCTACCACCAACTTACCTCTTTTGATGATTTCTTGAACTTCATTGAAAGACTGAATATTGTTAGACTCCTCTTTAGCCTGCACCGATGGCGAACTAAAGAACATTGATACCATTACGATAATAATGTGACTAATATTTTTGAATTTTAGCATCTAACAATTACCTCAATTGACTTTGAACATTGAATTTTTAAACCATTCACCATTAGGTGTGATTAAAAGTGCAGGGAATTAATAATAATCTTAGGTTATCAACTTAAGGGAAGACACGGTAAAAAACCAACACAAACAGCTTAGTAGGAGCGACAGATTCGCTCCTACAAAATTTAAACTGTGGGCAATGACTTTCTCTAGCTCACACCTTAATTAGCGGCTACTTCTTTTATTACGTTTATAGGTTGTTTTGGAAGAATTAAAGTATTAATTGCACATGAGGTATGCACAATGGCTAAGGCTCTAAAAGGACCAACTATTGGATCAATTACAATAAACAACACTAAGACCGCTTCAACAGGTAGTTGTAATGGCTCTAAAACTAAGCTTAACATCGACAATAAAACCACACCAGATGCGCCTGCAGTGGCTAAACCTGCAAAAATAGAGCCTATAAAAACAGCCATTAAACCTGATGCACCTAATTCAACATTATATAATTGCGCCACAAACAAAGTAGCCAAAGCAAAATACAAAGTAGGGCCGGTTCTACAAATGGTTAAACTTAAAGGTACGATCAAATCCACCGATTTCTTATCATAGCCCATATCATCAACTAAGCCATTAATAGCCGAGGGTAAACACGCCATAGCATTTCCTGTACCCAAGGCCATTACCACAGTCTCTTTAAGAGCCATAAAAGGAACCAGCAGCGATCCAGTACGTTGCCACATAATCAAACTACTGATTATAAATAATATTAAAAAGCCCAATAAAGCAATAGGCACAAACTTCATCATAGCCATTAATACTGGCAGACCTACTTGGGACACGTCATGAGCGATTAAACCTAACAAGCCAAACGGCAATATCAACATCAGCCATTTAACCATAATAGAAAAAGAGGTATAGATTGACTCTAAGGAGGATATGAGTGATTGAGATTTAAGTTTACTAATGGTACCTAACGCTATGCCGAATAAAATAGCAAAAAACAACACCTTCAAACTACTACCCGTTGTTAAGGCTGAAAAAATATTTTCGGGTATTAAATTAGCAATAAAGGTTTTAGTAAAACTAGGTTTTTCTTTAGCTACAAAAGGTTCATAAGCTGAAATCTCAAGATCTGGGGCACCTGATTCCCTTACTATAGAGCCTAAAGTTGCCAATGTTTCTTTGTCAAAACCTGAGCCTGGTTGACTAATAAGTCCTACAGCCATGCCTAAAATGGCTGACATCACCACACTTAACATAAAGACCACTAGCATTCTTTTGATAAAAGAACTCTCACCCTCGGCCTGTAAAAGCCGAGCTATACTCATAGAAATTGCCGTTATTAGAATCGGCAATATACACATTTTTAAAATATCCAAATAAATATGACCGATAGGTGCCACATACTGCACATATTCATGTTGGAATAAACCAATATAAATGCCTAAACCGACTGCAAACAATATTGTCCAGCCGCTACGCATTACGTTGCCAATATTTTTCAAGATTTGCTGATTCATTGTTGTTCCTGCATCGCAATTTTTTGTTTCAGAATGGTTATCTCTTTGTCATAATTGTTGATCATCTGATCGCCAGTTATATTCCAATCGAGGGTTTTGATATAAAAGTTAAGTAGAAGTCTTAATTGGTTATGATCTGTTGAAACAGCGATACATTTAGGATCTTTAGCATCTTTTAAGATCACCGACATTAAATCTAAGGCATACTCGGGATGTTCACGCAAAATCAATTTAACCTCTGCATCATCACGAAAAGCAGCTGTGATTTTACCTTCACGGGCATTTTTAATGGCTTCATCCCAAGTAGGGTAAGCTATTAACTCCATATTATGAAAATGCTTAGCGTAATCGACATAAGAAGATTTTGCGACCACACCCAATTTGCCGCTTAAATTTTGTATAGCTTCTTCTTGAGGTCGGCCATTTTAATTGCTTAATCAACTCTAGCCTATTAATCAATAGGCTTTGATGTAAAGTAATATAGGGATCCGCAAAAAGCACACGACTAGCTCTATTGAAAGTCATACTCAATTTAGTAATTGCTAAATCAACTTCATGGTTTTCAACCATAGTCACAGTATCATTAAGAAATTTAGCACTACGATTAAACTCTACCGGTACACCCAAAAGCTTAGCAAAGCCTTTAATCAATTCGACATCAAAGCCAGTCAGCTGATTGTTCTTATCAACATAGTAAAAAGGCGGTGCATCTTTCGAATACATAGCCACCAACAACTTACCTCTTTTGATGATGTCCTGAACTTCGTTAGATGACTGACTGTTAGCCGGGACTTCTGTAGCCTGCACCGATGACAGGCTAAAAAGCATTATTAACAATACGAATGATATGTGGAAAATTCGCTTAAAGTTTGTCATATATTTATTAGAACCTTAATTGACTTTGTAGGTAGAAGTATTGAGTATCTAAACCAGGCACAGTAGTTGAACCACCGGAAGTTGTTGTGCCTTGTTTAGCAAATTGACCTTTAAATAAATAAAACCAGCCCGCATCAAAGTTTAAGCTGCTATTGAAGTCATAACGACCCGTAACACCTACTTGATCACCGATATAACTGCCGCTAGTTTTAGTTGGATATAAAATAGCATTAGTAGACGAACTACAAGCTACAGTACCCCAGCAATCACTGGCTGATGCTAACCAGACAAAACGTTGTTGCAAGGTGAACTGTAAATCTGATCTAGGCGCCAAGTTTAACTTATAGCCAGGTGAACTGATGTTGCTACGGGGTATTGCCGCGTAAATGCCTGTAGGTCCGAAATCACCGACCGTCACCCCATATAAAGGATCGAAACGTTGATCGGTAGTCGCTGCAGAACCTGATTGCTTACTACCACTGGCATAATCATATTCCAGCATCAAACGGGGTGACCAAGGCATATCAAGGGTATAACCTACGTCAGCGTGCTGAGCCCAAGCTTGATGCATCAAATCTTTACCGCTAGTGGTGTTGTAACGCACCGTACCAAACTGACCCATAGTTTCAGTTTGGAAATCAAACTTGCCTTTAGCCGGCTTAATATAGAAACGCATGCCGGGCGTATAGTATTGGCGCTTGCGGGTAGCGTTATTCCAGCTATCAGCTTCGTTTAAATTATACATATAAACTTCACTACTCACTCCGTAGCCTATGTTGCTTTTTTCAAAAAAAGCACCCGAAAATACTGTATGAGTGGCTTCTTGATCAAAGCGGTGACTGTCAGTCAAGATATCGTTAGCAGCGGAAGGAAAGTGAACCACAGGCATGGTTACAAAACCATTAAACTGCCATTGGGTGCCATCCAAAAAGCGAAGTCTAGCACCGGTAAAGGTATTAGGAGTATTGCGATAATAGGGATTAGACACTAAGCGAGCACTACCTAGAGTCATCAATTGCCGACCCGCTTTGATTTCTGTACCAATATGACTTCCGAATAAATCTTTATCTACCCAAGACACATAGCCTTGAACAAAATCAGCAGTATTCACTATGGTATTACTGATTCCAGAACCAGCATCGGGTCCCACTGCACGAGAATCCATGACTTCAGTGGCAAAACGGAAAGCACCTAACTGGGCTTGCATCCAAATATCGTTTTGCAAGGCAATTTGTTGATCACCACCATTAGCCTTAAAACCACCGGTCAAATTTTCATAACGAGTACGTTGATTAACGGATAAGGCTAACCAATCTGGCAAATGTAAGCTGTCGTGAAGGTTCCATACTGGCTTTTCATATTTATTACCGAGTAGCGCATCATCGGCCTGAGAGGAGAAAGCGGCCATAGGCTGCTTGGGATAGACTTTGGGCTGATCTTCAGCTTGAGCAAGACTTGCGCCTCCACAAAGAAGACTAAGCAGCGTTAATTTAAAAAATTTTTGCCTGATGGTGGGTGAAAAGAATATAGAAGTGTACATAAAGTTACCTGTTTATATTGAAAGCTTACTGTCAATATATCATTTCTTTACGCAGAGTAGTAATAATACTTACATTAATCCATATACATCTGTTTTTAAAGCCGTTTATAACCGTATTTAACTAAAAGACTATACCCTAAAATTTTACTTATAATATTCAGCCATGCAGTGTTTTCGGGCTTTCGCGCCCGAAAACCACATATTTTCTTAAGCGTCATGCAAAGAAAGTATCTGATTAAAACGCTAGTAGAATATCGATTACTCTTGCTGTGTTTTGTTTTTTTAAGAGCTTTTGATAGGATTTACTTACCAACCTAGGCCCTGCGAAATATGAGTTTGGTTCCTTTTAACCATCACAACATCATTAGCAATGATCGGTTTATCAAACAAAAAATAAGACGACCATACTGCGTTACGTCAATTATTAATTTTGACTCAATGTGAATTAACGTGGGTAATCCTAGTGATTTCTTATGCAATAGATACAATACTTTATTGTAGGGGCGACAGAGACTGTAAAAGTATTCTTTTTATTCCCCCCTCTTTAGCAAAGAGGGGCTAGGGGAGATTTGGTCTATTAAAAATAATCATTAAATATTAGTAGCCTATAACACAATAAATCCCCCTCGATCCCCCTTTTACAAAGGGGGAAGCTAAAGTCATAATACTTTCACAGTCTCGACAGTTTATACACACTCATAACACATAAAGTACCGCAATCATGTTTTGTAAATACCTAGGATTAATGCAAATCACATAGCACCACTATTTTTTCAATGAGATAGCGTTTTTACTAGTTGCTGAAATTCTTTCAATAAAGTCTTAATTTCGGCCAAAGATTTTTTAAGCTCTTTTTTTGTGCGCAAGTCATCTTCAGACTTCTCGCCGGACTTAAAAGCAGAACTAGGCCTATCCATATCATATTTTCTGCGCTTATCTGGATCCGTTAATATGGTATAAGCTTCGTTTAGCTCTTTTGCTTTTTTAATGGCTTCTTCTTTATTGCCATCAGATCTGTCTGGATGATACATCATCATTAAGGCTTTATAAGCCGCCTTAATGACCACTAATTCTGCGCTATCAATGACACCCAATATTTTATATAAATCTTTTTGTCTTACGTTCATTTAACACCAGAGCAGTATGCGAAGTTATTACAGCACTGTTCATTGAGCTAGCCGACATAAAATATTGCCCTACGCTCATCAATCTAAAGTACTATTTAAGAAACCTTATCATAAACTTTAGTAAGTATACAAAGCCGTTTATGACTACAAAAGCCGACTATCTTAAATCATTGCGCCGTTGTTTTGTTAACAACAAATTTTGTGTGCAGTACTATTAGCACTAAAATGTACCCATACAATTCAATGAGACTCTTTCATTTATGCTTACAAGCTCGCTTGTAGTAGAGAATCAATTCGAATTAACTTAAGCTATTAAACGGAGAATATTATGACTGTGAGCATTGATGATTTTAAAAAAGCACTGCAACTTTGGGCTAGCGGTGTTACCGTTGTAACCACTCATTCAGAACAATTTGGTCTTCAAGGCATGACAGCCACTGCTTTTAGTAGTGTATCCGTTGATCCTCCTCAAATCTTAGTGTGTATTAATGATGCTGCCGACACAGGTTCGGGCATACAAGAAAGCGGTTACTTTGCTGTCAATATTTTAAAGTCAGATCAACAAGAAATTTCTAATCAATTTGCAGGCGGAGCTAGTCAAGAACAACGTTTTGATAATACTAGCTGGACACCCGGCATCACGGGCGCACCCATACTAACTAATAGCCTTATGTCCTTAGATTGCAAAGTCGTAGAAAAAGTACGCGCTGGCACACATTGGATCATTATCGCTGAAGTTCAAGATTGCATCTGCCGTAGCGGTGAGCCCTTACTTTATTATTGTGGCGCTTATCGAAATATTGCTGAGCTTTAATTGAGTCTTAATTAAGACGAATGTACTGGGCGAATCTGTCGCCCCTACAGGTAAAACGCTTTTTTCTTATCCTTAACTGTGGGCAGTGTTGCCAGGGGGGGCTGCGAAAGTATTATGATTTTAGCTTCCCCCTTTGCAAAAGGGCATAGGTATCTACACAAGTTTCTTATTGGCGTGGAAACGATAAAAATCACCGTAGGGGCGTATGCAATACGCCCCTACGATCTTCACCACAATGTTATCGTTCTCGCGTGGGAATGCTAACAATTATTTGTTTAGTTACCTATGGTAAAAGGGAGACTGAGGGGGATTTGTTGTGTCATAAGTTACTGATATTTTATGATTATTTTTAATAGATCAAATCTCCCCTAAATCCTCTTTGCTAAAGAGGGGAAATAAAAATAATACTTTCACTGCCTCCTCAGCCCAGCGTTTCTCGCTATTATCTTGCTCGAATTTCACAAAAAAAAAAATTAACAATACAAGTAATTGTAAATTAAAGATTATTATTTAATCTCTCTAAAAATCTCAGCTATTGCAACTCAGCTTATTTGCATTACGGGTAAACTTAGGTTTGTAATCTTAAGACTACTGATATAGGCTTAGTACTAATTACCGATACACAAATGCGCCCTAGAAATCTAAGCATATAACTAGGTCAACTAAGGTATTGTTTTTTAAATATGAAATTTCGGTACGCATATTTAAAGACCTTCTCAATGCGTTATAAGAGCGACAGACCATGATCAATCAATTAATTAATTTATCGCTAGATAACTTTTTGCCCTTTGCAAAAGACTTGATCGTACCCAAAAACTGTCATATTAAAATTCAAGATATCAATGATATTGATCCTATTTTGTATCGTGAAACCTTGTTAAAACATGGTCTTATGATTATCGATGTAAACTTTGATGATGTTGATAAATATACCCTAAGAAAGATTATTGAGTCTATTGGCATCCCACATATACACGATAATAGCAACATCATCGAATGGACGATTCGCAGTGGTGCGGGGAATATTGCCCGCTCTCATGGATCTGAGGACTTTTACTTTCATACCGACTGCTCATACGAGCAAAAAACCCCTGATTACTTTGGACTCTACGTCATCGAACATGATAACAATGGCGGTGGAATTAATCTTTTTATCTCTTCTGCTGTTTTAATTCAAGCTCTGAGCAGTAAAAGCCGTAACATTTTGCAAACGCGAGAATATAAAATAAAAGTACCACCAGAATTTTATCAAGGCATTGATTATATTTACGCTACATTACTCGACGAAAATTTTAATCTTCGATTTCGAGCAGATATTATTGAAACATCGGACATGGATCATGATCAATTATCAGCCTTAAGCGAATTAATTTCTGTGATTAATACTCCGCAAAATTGTTGTGTAGCTAAACTGCCTAAAAATAAGATTTTATTACTCTGTAATAAAAGATTTCTTCACGCTAGAACAAAAGTTTTAGATGCAAACCGGCATTTAAAAAGAATACGTTTTGACCTAATTCCTCATTAATGACCTGTTTTTTGATTATTATTAAGTACTCGTTACTGCACCAAATCTAAGGTCTTTTCAATCATAATATTGCAAATTCAAAACTTATAACTTGCTGTTTAATTGATCGCTGATATATGTATTAGTTGAATTTCAACAGAAATATATCTAAAGTAACCCACTGCATTACTGGGTTACATAAAAATAACATCAAACCTTGATTGAGGAATAACCATGAACTTGAAACAACTATTAAAATCGTCGCTGTTGGTAGGACTTGTCGCTTTAAGTGGCCAAGCATTAGCTTATAGCCCAGAAGAATTAGAAAAAGCCTGCAAAAAGCCACGCTTTACTGATTTTAATTTACCTATTTATAAAGCACCCGACAATATTGAAGTTGCACCTAAGTCTGAGTTTATTATCAAAATATCTGCCTGGGTAGACCCGACCACTATTACCTTAACGGCAAAAAAACAGCCTTTAGCTTTCGAATTAGAATCCACCAGCACTTTCCATAAAATTAAAGCGCAACTACCTGCAGAATTGACCGGTGAATTTGTCCGTATCGATGTTGGCGCTAAAGCGGTATTAGGTTGTGATGACAAAACCGGCTGGCTAATCAAAGTGGCTGATCATTAATAATAATTAAACTCATTTAAAAAATTCGCTTCCAACTTAAGACATTAGGATGGACTACGAAGATCCTATCTTAGCGATCAATGCCATTAAGTTAAGCTTTTGTAGGGGTGTATTGCATACACCCGCTTACCAAGATCAGTAATATAGAACTTATTTATAAGGGCGTATTCGATACGCCCCTACGACCATCACCACAATGTTCCTATTGAATACCTATAAATCCACTGAAGCACTCACATACTCAACACAAAAATATTTCAACCTTGATTTAAACATTTTTGCACTTATATTGTCATCTATAACTGTTTAACTAACCATTGACACTTACAGATGAAAACACCCTCATTAAAGTCGCTCGTTTTATTATCTATTTTATCAGTACATTCCCTTAGCCAAGCAGCTGGACTACCGCCTTTTGATGGCAACCAAGCTTTGCCTACCTTAGCGCCTATGCTAGAACATAGCATGCCTGCTGTTGTAAATATCTCAACCTCAAAGAATATTCAAGTCAGTGACAATCCTTTAATGCAAGACCCTGTGTTTAGGCAGTTTTTCAATGTGCCTAATCAGTTGCGTCAGCAGCAACAAAAAAATAGCTTGGGTTCTGGCGTTATTATCGATAGCAAGCAAGGTTTAGTTTTAACTAACAACCATGTTATCGATAAAGCCGATACCATCATGGTGACACTACATGATGGACGGCAACTTAATGCCGAACTCATCGGCACAGATCCTGAATCTGATGTCGCGGTGATTAAGATTCCAGCTAATAATTTAAGCCAATTAACCATGGCAGATTCTAGCTTACTTAAAGTCGGTGATTTTGTAGTCGCTATTGGCAATCCCTTTGGTTTAGGACAAACAGTTACTTCCGGCATCGTCAGCGCCTTAGGTCGTTCTGGCTTAGGTATAGAAAAGTATGAAAACTTCATTCAAACAGATGCTTCTATTAATCCCGGCAATTCAGGCGGTGCATTAGTTAATTTACGCGGCGAACTCATTGGTATGAATACTGCCATTTTGGCACCTACGGGCGGCAATGTCGGTATTGGTTTTGCAATACCTTCCAATATGATCAACAGCATTAAAGATGCGCTGGTCAAACATGGTGTCGTTAAACGAGGCTTGCTTGGCGTCACTACTCAAGACTTAACACCTGACTTAGTGAATGCCTTCAACCTAGAAACCCAACATGGCGCTGCCATTAGTCGGATTGAAAATGACTCTCCTGCCGCTAAAGCCGGCTTAGAACCGGGCGACATTATTGTCGGTGCTAATGATAAGCCTATTAATAACAGTCAAGATATCAACAACCTAGTAGGCTTATTGCAAATTGGTGATAAGGTTATGATAGACTATTTTCATGGCACAGAAAAAAAAGCCGTCACCGCTGTTATCGCTAAACCAGAATTAACACAAGTGGCTGGTGAAAAGTTACATCGTTTATTACAAGGTACGGTATTAAGTGATACTGCGAAAAACCAGCTAGAAGGCATTAGTATCGATAAAATCAATACCGCCTCTTATGCTTGGCAAGTTGGCTTAAGACCCGGTGATTTGATCGTTTCTGCTAATCGCTATCGAGTGCATAACCTAGATGAATTTAAACGTGCGGTCAATCCAAATAGTGCGGTTTTGATTAATATCCAGCGCGGCGACCAAGGTTTATTTGTTGTGTTAAGATGAGCGAATGATCAGAATACATGGGGTGTACCGAAACTAAGGTGCGAATCTGTCGCCCCTACAAGGAAATTGTAGCTGTAGGCCGGAATAAGACTTTACGGGCGTAAGCTAGTAAAGCGTTTCCGGCATAGGTACTGCTCCTGTGCCGTAAACGCCACCACGCGTTACGCTTGGGTGGTCTTATTCCGGCCTACAGTTGGACGAGCTCGACCCTACAAATAATTTTAATATTACTACATTTAATACTTAACCTAATGCTACAGCCAATAACATGACCACAGATAGAGAATTTATTCCGTTAAACATTGCCATTTTAGTGGTTTCTGATTCGCGCACTGAGGCCGATGATGTATCGGGTAAAACCTTAGTCGATCGCGCTATAGAAGCTGGGCATCAGGTACTAGAAAAAAGGATAGTTCCTGATAATATTTACCAAATTCGAGCCGTGATTTCAGAGTGGATAGCTCAAACAGAAATACAGGTCATTATTAGTACGGGGGGCACAGGCGTAACAGGCCGTGATGGCACACCTGAAGCAATAAGCCCTTTACTCGACAAAGTATTAGAGGGCTTTGGTGAAACCTTTCGCATGTTATCTTATCAAGACATCAAAACCTCGACCATACAATCTCGAGCTTTGGCTGGTGTCGCTAATGCAACTTACTTGTTCTGCCTGCCGGGTTCATCAAGTGCTTGCCGTACCGGTTGGGACAGTCTTATTAAAGAGCAATTAGATCACCGTACTAAACCTTGCAACTTAGCTCAACTCATTCCTAGACTTACAGAACGTTAACATGAAATCTGTATTCTTATTTTTAGGTGCTTTAAGTGCTTTGGTGGGCGTAGGTATGGGGGCTTTCGGCGCTCATGCTTTAAAAGCCAGCTTAAGCCCTGAGCAATTAACTATTTATCAAACTGGCGTCAGCTATCAAATGTGGCATGCCTTAGGTTTGATTGGCATAGGCTTGGCCTTACTACACGCTCCCACCTCTAAATTATTAAAATGGGCAGGCCACTTAATGTTTATCGGCATCATTTTATTTTCGGGTAGTTTATATTTACTGGTACTGCTGGATATGAAAATATTAGGCATTATTACTCCCTTTGGCGGCGTTAGTTTAATTTGCGCCTGGGCCTTACTCTCTATTCACGCCGCTAAAAAGCAGCATATCAACAGGTACACACATGACAACTAACAATCCAGCGACTATTTTCTTAAAAGATTACGCCGTACCTGACTATTTGATTCAGAACGTTGATTTAAAATTTACTTTAGCTGAGGAGCAAACTCAGGTTATTTCACGCCTGACTTTAATCCGTAATCCTGAAAGCGAAACCGCTGATGCGGCGCTGGTTTTAGCGGGAGAAAATTTAGTCTTAACGCGCGTGGTGCTTAATGATGATAAAGAATTAACTGAGCAAGACTACCTGCAAACTAAAGAAAGCCTCACTATTAATAACCTACCGCAACATCGCAGTTTTGTTCTGACTATTGAAAACACCATTAACCCAAAAGCCAATACAGCTTTAGAAGGCTTATATTTATCTAACGGCATGTTATGCACACAATGCGAAGCAGAAGGCTTTAGAAAGATTACTTACTTTTTGGATCGCCCTGATGTGATGGCTAAATTCACCACAACCTTAGTAGGCGACAAAAGTCTTTATCCGGTCATGTTATCGAACGGCAATCAAATTGCTCAAGGCGATTTGGCCGATAACCAGCATTGGGTGACTTGGGAAGACCCATTTAACAAACCCTGTTATTTATTCGCACTCGTTGCAGGACAACTAGAGAGTATTGAAGATGAATTTATCACGCTTTCAAATCGCAAAATAAGCTTACAGATTTTTGTTGAAGCACATGACTTAGATAAATGCGCTCACGCTATGCAATCTCTTAAAAATGCTATGCATTGGGATGAGCAAGTTTACGGCCGTGAATATGATTTAGATTTATATATGATCGTCGCTGTCGGTCATTTCAATATGGGCGCCATGGAAAATAAAGGCCTTAATGTTTTCAATACCAAATTTGTATTGGCACGTCCTGATACCGCGACCGACAGTGATTATGAACATATTGAAGGCGTCATAGGCCATGAATATTTCCATAATTGGACTGGCAATCGTATTACTTGCCGTGACTGGTTTCAATTGAGTCTTAAAGAAGGTTTTACTGTATTTCGTGACCAAGAATTTACCGGCGATCGAACGTCTAAGGCCGTTAAGCGTATCGAAGATGTCAACATGCTACGCTCGCGCCAGTTTGCTGAAGATGCAGGCCCCATGGCTCACCCAATACGCCCAAACTCTTATATAGAAATTAATAATTTTTATACCTTAACCGTCTATGAAAAAGGCGCAGAAGTAGTGCGTATGATACATACCTTGCTAGGTGCTGAAGGTTTTCGTAAAGGCAGTGATCTGTATTTTGAACGTCATGATGGCCAAGCTGTCACTTGCGATGATTTTGTTAGCGCGATGGAAGCCGCCAATAACATCGACTTAAGTCAATTTCGCCGCTGGTATGAACAAGCTGGCACACCGGTCATTACCGTCCAACAAGCTTACGATGCAGATAGCCAAACCTTAAAATTAACGCTGAGCCAATGTTGCCCAGACACACCTGGACAAACTGATAAAGCACCGCAGCATATTCCTGTTAAGGTTGCTTTGCTTAATCCTGATGGTAGTGCAGCCGGCACAGAAGTTATTTTGCAACTGACAGAAACTGAACAAAGCTTTAGCTTTGAGTCGCTAGCACAACGTCCGATCATTTCTATCTTAAGAGGTTTTTCAGCACCCGTTAAACTAGTTTTTGAGCGTAGCCTTGAAGAACTGGCTTTCTTATCAAGTCATGACAGCGATACTTTTAATCGCTGGGAAGCAGGACAGCAACTCGCCAGCCAAATTATTTTTAAGTTAATCGAGGATCAACACCAGGGACGCACTTTAGTGCTTAACCCTATTCTTGTTGAGGCGTTTAAACAAATCATGGCGCAACAGCCAACTGATTTATCGTATTTATCGTTATTACTTAACCTGCCGTCAGAAACCTATTTAGCTGAGCAAATGACGGTGATTGATGTGGTCGCCATTCATCAAGCTCGTGAATTTGTGATCTGTTCATTAACAGAACAATTACAAGCACAGTTTACTAATCTATATAAGGCGCATCATCAAGATGAGTCGGGGCTATTTAGTGCCGATGCTATTGGTCGCCGTCGCATTAAAAACACCTGCTTGGCTTATTTAGGTCGCTTAGAACTTCCTGAATATCAACAATGGGCGCAACAGCAATTTACCACCGCGAAGAACATGACGGATCAAGTTGCCGCCTTAGCAGTGATTGTTAATAATGCGCATCCTGCTAAACAACAATGCTTGGCTGATTTTTATCAGCAATGGCAAGCTGAGGCATTGGTAATCGATAAATGGTTTGCTTTGCAAGCCACTAGCCCTCACGCTGATACTTTTTATAAGGTGCAAGACTTAATGCAAAACCCAGCTTTTGATATCAGCAATCCTAATCGAGTCAGAGCCTTAATTGGCGCCTTTAGTCAGGCTAATCCTTTACATTTTCATGCCGCTAATGGTCAAGGTTATCAATTTCTTGCTGACCAAATTATCAGCCTGAATAGCATCAATCCTCAAGTGGCTTCACGGATGTTAAGTGCTTTAACAACCTGGCGCCGTTATGATGCCGATAGACAAGAACTTATCAAAACCCAGTTAAACCGCATTATAAACACTGAAACCATTTCTAGAGATGTGTATGAAGTAGCGAGTAAAAGTTTGGCTTGATGGCCGATATCTACTAAAATTTTATCGTTATCTCCCAATGCCGACCGGGGCTTGGAGCAATGGGCAATAAAGCGCTGCGTACCCTATATAGCTACTCATCAAACCCCGAATACTTTTGCTTATCTCTGCCCTGCCAATAAGCCAAAGCTAATTCATGCGCTTGTTGCTGGCTATCAGCCTTGCCCAATAATTTAAGCGCTATTGCTGCTGTGCCAATAATAGAATTTTCGGCGAACTCGTCTTCAACTAGGCCTTGCCAAATTAATGCAAGCTGCTTAGGATCGAGGACTTCATCCTTAACATGACGGCGAGCAAATAAAGCCGGCCAGTTTTCGTCTAATAGCTCTCCGTTGTGTACACTTTGCACTAAACAATCCATGTCAGGATTACGTTCGGTTTCACCACCCTCACCCTTTAATACTGCGGCATGGGGCTGTTGTAACAAAGCCGCCGCTTGCTGATGAACAGGTCTATAACCGGGATGAAAGATACCTTGGATGCTGTAATCAGCACTGAAGGGATTTAGCAAGCGCACCAAGGTATGCACAGGCGAACGTAAACCCAACAATGGCCGCAACTCTATAATCTCATGCAAGGTCGGGCAAAAGTGCTCTAGCGATAAATAACTAAAATGCTGTTCTTGCAACTGCTGTTTCGTTTGCTCTATCGACGTCGAATAATGCAGACCTAAGCACTTCAATACATCTTGGGTATAAACTCGATCTGCGCTAGGGCCGGTGGCACCATGCATAAATACCTTGATGCCATTGTTTGCCAATAACAGCGTTGACAATAAAAACCACGGTAAATGTCTGCGCTTTCCTGCATAAGATGACCAATCTAAATCGACTAAAGCTTTATCAGCAGAAAGATTGCAAGCTTGTCTAGCTGCCAACACAAAACCTGCGAGTTCTTCTGGCGTTTCTTCTTTAATGCGCATTAACATTAAAAAAGCACCTAACTGTACTGGAAGTACTTCGCCAGCTAGAATCATGCTCATCGCGCGATAGGCTTCGTCTTGCGTGAGCGGTCTGGAACCTTTTTTACCTTTGCCTAAAATGCGAATGAACTCTGCGAAAGCATGTTCGGTTGTTGCTGTTTGCTCATGGTGGGTAAAAGTCATAAAGTAAATCTAAAGTAGTGATCGATTAACAAAGCCGCAAACAGCACGGTGATATAAACTATCGAATAAACAAAAGTTTTCATGGCGGTTTTATTATCTTTATTACGCATCATGAGTAAGGCGTAAAAAATAAAAACCAGATCCAACAATAAAGCTGATACCCCGTAAATTAGACCACTCATACCGGTTAAATAAGGCAATAAAGTCACTAACAGTAATAAGATGGTATAGAGCAATATTTGTAGTCGTGTAAATTCCACACCATGAGTCACTGGCAACATAGGAATATTCACTTTAGCGTATTCTTCGCGCCTAGCTATCGCTAATGCCCAGAAATGTGGAGGCGTCCACACAAACACAATCAAAGCTAGTAATAAGCCATCAGCGTTAACGTCTCCAGTCATAGCACACCAACCTAATAAAGGCGGCGTAGCGCCGAATAAACCACCGATGACTATGTTTTGTGGCGTGGCTCTTTTAAGATAAAGTGTGTAAATGATCGCGTAGCCAAATAGTGATAAAAAAGTCAGTATTGCAGTTAAGGTATTCACCAAGAACACCAAAATTAGCATAGCACTCACCCCTAATACCAAGGCAAAACTAAGTACATTGGTGGCGCTTAACTCACCCATAGGCAAAGGACGTTTTTCGGTTCTAGCCATTTGCGCATCGGCTTTTCTATCAATAAAATGATTTATTGCAGCTGCTGATGAAGCGGCCAGCCCAATGCCAATGATGCCATATATAAACGGCTCCGCTTCAGGCATGCTTGGTACAGCTAATAACATACCCACCACGGCAGTAAAAAGCATTTCCGCAACCACGTTAGGTTTACAGAGAGTAAGGTAGTTCTTCCATGAAAGCACAGAGGATTTGCTAGGCATTGTTTAATAGGTTCCAACTTTTAAATTATTGTATAGAATACCGTGAACTATAGTTTATTGAAATAGTCCGACGCGCTTACTACCATGAAAGAGGCTTTATGAATCATCGCTTACTATGCACCACTCTACTATGTTTACCCGCACTCACTTGCCATGCCGAAACAAAAGTAGCTGAACACATTTTGGCTAATGGCTTAAAAATCTTAGTAAAAGAAGATCACCGATCACCCATAGCCGTGACTCAGGTCTGGTATAAAGTCGGCTCTAGTTATGAGCCAGGCGGTATTACTGGTGTTTCGCACATGCTAGAACACATGATGTTTAAAGGGACAGACAAGCATGCGGCCGGTGAATTTTCTCGCATCATTGCTGAAAACGGTGGTGATGAAAACGCTTTCACTGGACAAGATTACACCGCCTATTTTCAAACTATGGAAGCAACTAGACTGGCAGTCAGCTTTGAATTAGAAGCCGATAGAATGCGTAATTTGCATTTACTGCCCGAAGAATTAAAAAAAGAACTGCAAGTAGTAACTGAAGAACGCAGAATGCGGACTGACGATAATCCACAAGCTAAAATGCAAGAGCAGTTTATGTCGGTGGCTTATTCCAACAGTAGCTATAAACATCCAATCATTGGCTGGCCGTCAGATATTGCTAATTACACAGTCGAAGATTTACAAGCCTGGTATCAACGCTGGTATGCGCCCAATAATGCTACTCTAGTCGTAGTTGGCGATGTACAGCCTGCCGCTGTATTTGAACTAGCCGAACACTATTTTGGCGAACTCAAAACCAGTGAAATTAAAGCCTTAAAACCGCAGTCTGAAATCGAACAATTGGGCGTACGCAAGATAACAGTAAAAGTCCCAGCAAAACTGCCGTCAATTGTCATGGGCTATAAAGTTCCGGTCTTAAAAACCGCGGCTAATGAAGAAGAAGTCTATGCTCTTGAAGTGCTTGCTGGCGTCTTAGATGGTGGCAATAGTGCGCGTTTATCGTCAGGTCTCGTACGCGGCAAACAAATTGCGGTATCTGCGGGTGCAGGCTATGAAATGGCGACCAGAATGTCTGGCTTATTTGAGCTAGAAGCAACACCCGCCGAAGGTAAAAATGTAGCCGACTTAGAAATTGCCTTGAAAGCAGAAGTCAAAAAACTACAACAAAGCTTAATCAGCGCTGAGGAATTACAACGTATTAAAGCTCAGGTTTTAGCCAGCGATATTTATCAACGTGATTCTAACTTTTATCAAGCTATGCAATTAGGCACCCTGGAAACTGTCGGTTTAGGCTGGCAAAAAATGGATGAATATGTACCTAAAATCAATCAAGTGACGGCAGAACAAGTGCAAAAAGTGGCCCAAAAATATCTCATTGAAGATCATTTAAGTATTGCTTACCTAGAACCACAAACCATTACTACCAGCACTGCAAAAAAGGAAGCTCACTAATGCGTATTCATCTTTTAAAATCTTTAGGTTTAAATACTAACAGCGCCTATCTATTAGCTTTTATATTATTGGCAACGAGCCAATCAGCAACTGCCGCAGCAAAAATTGAACACTGGCAATCTACGCAAGGTAGTCCTGTTTATTATGTACATACCGAAGGTCTACCAATGGTCGATATTCAGTTGGTTTTTGATGCCGGCAGTGCGCGTGATAATGAAAAATTCGGCTTGGCCTCACTCACTGCAGGATTATTAGAGACTGGAGCAGGCTCTTGGAATGCAGATGATATAGCCCAACGTTTTGAAAGTGTCGGTGCAAAGTTTAGCGCTGGCAGCTCTATCGATATGGCAACCTTGTCTTTACGCACCTTAACCGAAAAACCGTTATTTGATAAAGCTTTGGACACGATGCAAGTCATCTTAGCTAAACCTAACTTTAAAGAAGCTGACTTTAAGCGCGAAAAAAACCTTACTTTGGCTGGATTAAAGCAACAAGAGGAATCTCCCGGCGCATTAGCCAGCATTGCTTTTTACAACACCCTGTATGGCAATCATCCTTATGGCCATCCTGATTCAGGCGTTATTAAAACAGTGGCTGCACTTAAAAGCATTGATCTACGACATTTTTATCAGCAGTATTATGTTGCCGCTAACGCTATGGTTGTAATCGTTGGTGACTTATCTAAAGAACAAGCAGAACTTGCCGCAGAGAAACTGCTTTCTGGATTGCCGGCAGGTAAAAAACCAGAGCCGCTACCTGAAGTGACCATGCCCTTAACGGCAAGCGTTCAACATACCCAGTTTCCGTCCACACAAACTCATGTATTGGTTGGCTTGCCAGGTACTTATCGTAAAGATCCTGACTATTTCGACCTTTATGTAGGCAATCATATTTTGGGTGGCAGTGGCTTGGTCTCTAAGCTGTTCAATGACATCAGAGAAAAACGCGGCTTAGTTTATGGTGTATCTAGCGCTTTCGTTCCTTTAAAAAAACCCGGACCGTTTTTGATCAGTTTACAAACACGTAATGATCAAACTACCGAAGCACTACAAGTACTCAATAAAACCTTGGCGGATTACATTGAACTAGGCCCTAGCGAAGAAGAGCTCCTTGCCGCCAAAAAGAATATCACTGGCGGTTTTGCGATGCGCTTTGATACTAACAAGAAACTGGCCAGCTATGTTGCCATGATTGGTTTTTATGATATGCCTTTAGATTACCTAGATACTTTCCAGGCAAAAGTAAACGCTGTAACCGTTGCATCAATCACTGACGCGCTAAAACGCCACGTTAATTTATCCTTATTACAAACTATTACTGTAGGAAAATCAGAGTAGTGTCCAATAAACTTAGAATCATTGGCGGCGACTGGCGCAGTCGTTGCATTAGCTTTGTCGATGTACCTGGCTTAAGACCCACACCCGCGAGAGTTAGAGAAACCGTATTTAATTGGTTACGCAATGATATTATCGGTAGTCGTTGCCTAGATTTATATGCAGGTAGTGGAGCCCTAGGTTTTGAAGCTGCCTCTAGGGAAGCTAAGTTACTTGTTCAAATTGAAAACAATAGCTTGGCCTGCAAAGCCTTAAAAGAAAACGCCAATCACTTAGCTGCAACCCAAATAAAAATGCTACAAAGCGATGTATTTCAATATTTGGCAGGCGCAGCTCAAGAGTTTGATATCGTCTTTATTGATCCCCCTTTTGCAATGGATCTAGCTGTAAAAACCTGTCTATTACTAGAAACTAACCACTGGCTAAGTAAACATGCAAAAATCTATGTAGAAACAGAAAGCACGTTAACCTTAACGGGATTACCTGAAAACTGGCAACTATTGAAAAGCAAAGTCGCGGGAGAAGTCGGCTATCATTTATTCGGAAGAATGGACTGAATAATGCTCTATCCAAATTTAGGAAATATTTTTCCAGGAAACATAGTTATCTGCACAAGTAAATGTCGTGCTATTTTAGCTGGGATGACGATTTGTGTAGATACGGATATTTTATAAACCCAATACTTCTGCTTTTTTTTGTTGGTTTAAGTTGTTTAAAATCTAAAAAACCGAACGCTATAAATAAAGCCTAATCTCAGCCTTATTCAGATGATTGATTAATTCAAATCCACGTATATTCTTGTAGTAACAAATTCATAAACTTATGTTTTGTATTGTTTTATCTAAATACTGAGCTCTAAATTATCTGAGCTGATTTTTGTGCTTCATTTCTTTAAAAATAAGATACACGCTAATTCTTAAACTTATTTAGCTTAATCCAATAATTTAAACACAGGAGTAATTCAATGCCACTTCCAAATTACGAAGCATGGACTCAATTATTGCAAAGCAAAAAACAAAAGCACACAAACTGGCTCAATGGAAAGACTTATTATAAATCAACAGTAGTTCTAGATAAACTTGACAAGGCCATTAAGCGTCAAAGTAAGATTGATGTTCGGTTTGCATGTGAAGATTTTTTATTAAAGAATGAAGTTGGTTCATCCGATTACACAAAATATGGTGAACTTGTAAAAAGTATTCGTGATATGGCTCAAAGCGAGGATCATTATTTTGCGGACATGAATAATTCGAATTTTTCTGAACTAGAAAAATCAGCCCCTCCCCCTGTAAAAAAATTTAAATGGGAATTATCATCAGAGTCAGAGTTACAGCAATATGATCAGCCTCCAAATTATACTGGTGTAATTCCATTTACTGCGTTTTTAGAACTTCAAAATAAATGGCCTCAAGAAATGGATGAGTCCGAATCTGATTGGACGGAAAGAATAAAATGGAATTGCTTAATGCCAGACAATAATGAATGGGTAAAGAGCCTCATGCCTTTTGCGGACATTGATTTTAAAGCTGAATTGCTTGCCTCTTCAAAGAGTAAAGATTGGGGCGCTGGATCAATCAAACGCGACGAATTAATGGATGGAATGAATAGGATCGCACGAAGAGAAATTTATACAGGTGGCGGAAAAGGTGTAACAGCACAAAAAACAACTTACGATAGTGACCTACGTATCAGGCCGCTTGACCCTAATGAACCCATGGTGACAACTAGTAATCCGGCTACAGCACCAGTAACAAGAATGCACGAAGGAAAAATAGATAGAGAAAATTTGGTTTTAAAAAAACTAATTACCGCTACTAATGTCGATACGCCAGAAAACGGCAGCGTATTTTGGAACGGTATCGATTGTTGCAAACTTGCAAAGAGAGTCAATGAATGGAACAGAGCAACGCCAGGCATGTTTGGGCAACTAGAAGCTACAACAGATGTTCGGCATGTGAATGGTCAGTATGTATGGGGCGGGAAGGTTGAGGAATATTTTCAAAAAACATCAGCAGGGCTTGGTCATGGAGCTTCTGGGGCGATGACTGCTGTTGTTATGTGGGGTTTCCGTGATAGCTCTATTCTTACTTTTGCCGAACTTCCTGCAATACTTTATGGTATGGCAGACGCCCTTGAAAAAGGAGAAACACCTAGAGTCACTAGCCTGTCAATAGTTCTAATTGATCCTCTGATTGACCCGCTGATTAACCCTAGCTCCACTCGAGTTAAAATTGTAAACAACATTGATATTCTTAAATGTCCAGTTTGGGCACCCATAACAGGTAAACAAGGCTACGCCAAAACCGAATGTGAGCTCAAGGGACAAACATTAGAAACACATATAACCGAACATGGAACTACTAATAAAAATCGCCCCTCAATTCCAGATTCCTCATATCCAGGCGGGGATAAATTACGGACATTTCTTCATGCCGCAGGAAATACGCCAAGTGCTGCGGCGCTTAAGATACAAGCAGAAGCGGATAAAATAGTTTATAAAGCGTATTAAATCATTCCAAAGTTCGTTAACTGTGGTGAATGTACGACCCCCAGCAAGATTTTTCGAATACTTATTACAATCGATATCGACAATAAGTTACATTGAATGCTGGGGTTAGTACCTCACCCCAACCTACAACTACATCTTCAGATATTAATATTTCAAGTGTTTTCCAAAGACATAGCCTATGTTAAAAATGACCGCATTGGATTCTGCTATATCTAATAAACCCGAAGCGGCTAGCGCATTATCATTAAGTTGGAAATATTGATAGTTTCCTGACAATTCAAACCCCGCCCCCATTTTCCAAGTAACGCCTGCTTGCGCACCAAAGACTGTAGAGTTTAATTTCTGGGTAACCGGATAAGAGCGATCTGCGTATGTTAGACCTATTTTCGCCGACCATTTAGGTGAAAAGGTGTGGGCCAAAGTAGCAGCATACTTGTCATACCCTACCAATACACCTCCTGGGCTTGGTATAACAGAACGACTACTTTCAAATGCCATGTCACTATGAGCATCGTTAACCAAATTAACCCGTTTGCTTAATTTGGCTAAATAAACATCTGAAAATGTATTACCTCTGTTTTCACCAATATGNCTTACTACTGCACCAGTTGAGCTTAAAACATTATAGGCTTGAGAAGACTGAGAATTACTTTGAAAGCCGGCAGCAGCCGATAATTTCAGCGTATCAGAAAACGAATAGTTTGCCCCTAGCATTGCAATTTCTGTATAAATTTCTTTTGTCCACTGCGGTGAACTTTGTAAAGCACCATTAGAAACTAGCTTATCAGTCTCAGCTTCATGAACCAGCAAAAAATCTTTATAGAACATAGAACCTGTAAGCTGTAGGTCTTTGCTAAATTGATGACTGATATCTGCAGTTGTTGTATGACCTACGACATTTGGAAAAGGCACAGGCGCAAATTCAATGATTTTATCGTACTGGGTATCTCGATATTTATAGGCTAGATTGACTACTGTCTTATCGGAAATATGATAAGTGTAATTTGGCTGAATCATCCTTGATACCCTTGGAATTCTTTGAAAAACAAAACCTAGTTCATCATCTGGATCGTCCATTGCCGCAGAACTGGTATCCATATTGTATTGAGCATTAAAGCCAACACGGGACTTATTAAAGACATAGCTGTTTTTCATATCAAAAAGCTGATTGAAATAATTTAGCTGTGATGCACCCTCATACATTCTATTATTAAAATTAGTATTAATATTGCTATCTAAGCCCCCCGCTTTCAATTTTGAACCCAAAACCACATCAACGCCCTGCCCCCAAGTATTTGTATGTGGAGCGGTTGTTAAAAATAAATTGCTATTGTATTCATTAACTTCTCTAGCTTCAGCTTTCAGATCTAAATCCATTGCAAATACTGATAATGGATTCATTAATAATAAGAGCACTAGAATTTGAGTAGCGGATATTGGGAGGCTTTTAATATTTTTGTATTTCACTTTAGCCACCATAAAGACGTATAAATATTTATCTAATGCTAAACTAGCAACTATAAAAATCAAACTCCAAGAAATCAAATGAAATCTCGGCATTGGAGGCAAAATCAGAAAACCTTGTTTTAAAATCAATCATTCATTATGAACTATGCTCCTATTTTATTAGGAGCATATAAAATAGATAATTTAAGATTCACAAAAAAATAAAGAACTCTATTCTTTTACTTTTAGCTCATATTCAACCGCTGATGCATTAAGTTTTGAGATTTGGTTTGCAATCGCGTTCGACGATACAGCGGTTTGACCTCGAAAAGGAGCATCTAACATGGCCAAAAGTGCAATAGCGATTCCAACTGTTGCCATGTGTGAGCCAATCAACAGACAATTAAGCTTGGTCAATTTATAATGAAAATTGAATACCATGGAAACCAATACTAGAGAAATAATCATCACCCAAAATAATGCAGGCACTTGATTATTGGCTTTATCAATTACAGAATCACGCGATTTATGCAAAGCTTCTAGGTTAGTTTCTAAAGATACCTTGACAGCCTCTTGGTGCTTTGAAGTTGGCTTTAAGTTGTTTATTTCCTGAAATAAATTTCTTAACTCTGCATCTGTTTTTTGCGATCCAGCTGACGTTATTTCCGACAATAAAGGCCATTCATCATTGACTACGCTAGAAGCAAAATTAATTAATGCGTTATGCGCAGCAATCGTTTCTTCATTACCATAAGAAAAAAGCAATTGACCAACATGCCTAATTTGGGACGCTTCTAAATCTACGGCGTCGTTAGCCTTCGTCAAATTACTACGTGCATCACCTATTGAAAACGCCAATATTAACACAGCAAAGCCAAGCAAACTCGTTTGCACTTTTATAGCAAGATCAGCGCTTTCCTTCTCAAAGGTAAAAGAAACTAGTTTTCGACCAAGTATGAATATAAGAATACTCAAGAGGGCTGCAGTACCACCAAAAACTAATGCAATGATAGAATTTGGAGTGGAATTAAGAAATAAGTTAAGATAATTCATAAGTGCTTTAGGGAAGTGGTTAAATAAAACTTAAATATATTACAGAATTTATGGACTGACAATTTTTCATTTTAAAAATCATTAGTCTATTACTTTTACTCATTCTAAAACTTATCAGATTGAGCCTTAGCTTCTTTACTACCATTAAAATCACCTAACAACTCTCTTGTTCTAGCTATTAACAACCAGCTATGTTTTTTAAGAGCAGCATCATTAGTTGCCAACACTAAAGCTTTTTTGGCTAAATCTTCCGCCAGCTTTGGCTTAGACTGCTTTAACCTTAGTACCGCTAATTTATAATACAAAGTTGCATTTCTCGGCTCTATTCTTATGGCACGCTCAATCGTGGTCGTTGCCGCCTCAAGATCCCCAGATTTAGAACTTTGATTAGCAGCCGACGCTAAAGCATTAACAGCCGGTGACAACGGAGCAAAAGAATCTAAGGGCGAAAACTTAGCCTGTTGCATAGAAGTAGAAGCAGCAGGAGACTCTATCACTTCTTGTTTTGGGGTCGGAATAGCTGAATTTTCTACTGGGCGTTCTACACGATTTTCTGAGGGCAAGGTATTGATGTCTTGCTCAGACAATGTCGATTCTTGCTTTGTAGATGCTGCGACCTGCTCTTGCTGGATGGGTATTAAAGGTTCTATTGGAACATCTACTGGCGCCAAAGCTTGTATTGGCTCAGCAAGCGGCGTAGTCGTTAATACTTCAGGAATCTCCTGTTTTACAGGCGGCTGTTCTATCTGCTTAACAACTTTAGGTTTAGGCTTAACTTTGACTACTTTTGGCGGCGGTTTACTATAAACCTTAGCGCCATTACCATAAACAGGAGCCGGTGGCTGCGTATCAAAAAAAGACGAACACCCAGCGATAAAAACAGACAAAGAGCCTATTAGTAAAAATCGTTTAAACATATCACCCCATTATTCGTTATATAAAGCAGTCTATTTACAACCCAATTAAAATGGTATGTCGTCATCAAAATCATCATAAGTCGGTGGTGCTGGCGGCATATTACTAGCATGATTAGCTGGCTTCGCTGCTTGAGCTGAATAAGCTGGCTTGGGTGCCGAAGATGCAGAATAATCTGAAGGTGCTTGATCTCCGCCCATGTTGGCTGTACCGCCACTACGACTACCTAACATGTGCATTTCATCTGCCACTATTTCTGTAGTATAACGATCTAGTCCCGCTTGATCTTGCCATTTACGAGTTCGCAAATGGCCTTCTATATAAACTTGACTGCCTTTTTTTAAATATTCACCGGCTATTTCTGCTAAACGCCTAAAAAATACCACTCGATGCCATTCAGTAGATTCTTTTCTTTCACCGGTTTGCCTATCTTTCCAACGCATGGACGTTGCCAAGGTTATATTAGCAACCGCATCGCCAGTTGGCATATATTTCACCTCAGGATCAGCACCTAAGTTACCGATCAATGTCACTTTATTTAGCATACCTATTCCTATAAATAGTCACTCTCGTGACCATAATTAATCAAACAATTATTTAAGCTAATTTTAAACAGCCCTCATACAAATATGGTCGATATATTTTAAGATTTAACTGAGTAATGCGATTCGATATAGCGTTGCACGATTTCTTGAAATTCTTCGGCAATTCTATCACCTTTAAGGGTGACTGTTTTTTCGCCATCTTCATAAACAGGGGCAACTGGTGTTTCTCCAGTTCCTGGCAAACTAATGCCAATGTTTGCACTTTTACTTTCACCCGGACCATTCACCACACAGCCCATCACTGCAATTTCCATGGCTTCAACACCAGGATACTGGTTGCGCCAAATTGGCATTTGATCGCGTAGATAGGTTTGAATATCCATCGCTAGTTTTTGAAAATAATCACTGGTAGTACGACCACAACCCGGACAAGAAATAACCATCGGTGTAAATGAACGAAAGCCCATAGTTTGAAGTATTTCTTGACCCACGATGACTTCTTGAGTTCTGGACGCGCCTGGCTCTGGCGTTAAAGAAATTCGGATAGTGTCACCGATGCCTTGTTGCATCAGTACTGATAATGCCGCAGCTGATGAAACAATACCTTTAGAGCCCATACCAGCTTCAGTTAAGCCCAAATGCAAAGCGTAATCACAGCGACTAGATAAGTCTTGATAAATATTAATCAGCTCTTGTACGTTACTGATTTTGCATGAAAGTATAATTTTGTTTTTAGCTAAACCAATTTCTTCAGCTTTAGCGGCACTTTCTAAAGCCGATAAAACGATAGCTTTACGAGTAATCGCAGGTAAAGATTCGGGATGTTGCAACAATCTATTGTCATCTAAAAGTCGAGTTAATACCGCTTGATCTAAACTACCACCATTAACACCAATACGAACTGGCTTATCATATTGGCAAGCAAATTCTATCATTTGCTGAAATTGCGGATCACGACTCTTACCACGACCTACGTTACCTGGATTAATACGATATTTATCTAAAGCCGCCGCACAATCTGGGTATTTCTCTAATAATTTATGGCCATTAAAATGAAAGTCCCCAACTATCGGGACTGTGCAACCTTGCTGATTTAATTTATTTTTAATCTCTGCAACTGCTTTAGCCGCCTCTTCTGAATTGACCGTAATTCGAACCAGTTCAGAGCCCGCAGTCGCGAGTTCGATAATTTGATTGACCGTAGCAGATACATTAGCAGTATCTGTATTGGTCATAGACTGGACAACGAATAGGAGCGCCGCCACCGACTTTAACATCGCCGACTAAAACTTGATGAGTGATTTTTCTTAGGCTAATTGACATGGTCTGAATCTTTTAAAAAGTTGCAATTGAGAAAATTATACGCGATACCTTCTTTTGAGCAGAATTAAATCGTCTATTTAATAGCGCTCTATTATTTACGATATACTTGCAGCCTGCATAACTTCTTTAATGGCGCTAACAGCCTGCACATTTAATTGCCCTACTCTATTATGTTCCTGACACAATGCGCCTCTAAAACCTAGATAGTCAGGATGATAAGCAATGAGTTCAGGTATGTCTCTTAATCTCAAGGAACCAGCCAATCCACACAGCAATTGTAGCTCTTTCGCTTGAGACACAAATGTTGCAATCTGCTCTGCCGCCAGCACTTGTGTTAATGAACCTTGTTGTTTGTCCATGGTATCCAGCATTACACCAACAAAGCCCGATGCTTTTAGCGTTGCCAGAATAGTTAAATCGGGCTGAGTATCGGCGAATAACACAGCAATGAGTGCCTGTTTTTGTGGCACTAATGTACTTAGTTTTTTGAGCGTTCCCAGCCAATCATCACCCGGAAAAAAACCAATTTTTATATAATCCACACCGGTTTCGGCCATTGTGTGCACGGCATTAAAAACAATTTCAGGCTGCATAGGTAAATCACCAATGGTTGCACTAACGGGTCTACGCCCAGCAATGACTGCAACTATTTGTTTAATATCATCCAAGTCTAAGGCACCTAAAGCACCTAAGGCCGGTTGCTTAAGATCAATAATATTAACCTCGGCGCTTAATACCAGCAAGGCTTCATCAACGCTATTTACACTAGCCAACATACCTGTCATGCCAAACTTCCTACTTTATGTTGGGCTATTTTTGCCATCAACCATTCCCATGCTTCCCATTCTTTTGGCCCGGCTGTTTTTTCTACCGCTATGCGTAAATAATCAATCTCAGTGTCTATTTTATCTATCGGCAGCCATTCTATTCGACTAATTAATATAGCCGCTTCTAAAACCGAATGTTGCGCACGATTGTAGCCTTTAAAAGGTGCATGATTGACACTATGTATTGCTTTACAGATTATGCGAGGGCGAACACTATCATCTTCTATTTTGATGACTTCAAGTTCCGCATGAGACAATGCACAAGCTAAAACCTGTCCTTTGATTTGTTCTGCCTGAGTACTAGGCCAATCACGCCGTCCTGTTAAGCAACCTGCGAAAATACGGACATCATCAGTGTAATTAAGTACCGCCACTTTGGTTTCAAGTAGATTATCAAGAGTCGTTGAGGGCTTAAATGGCAAGATAATGAAATCATCACCCTCGATATGCACACCCATCGGTGCAATATGCGTCACGCCTAAATTATTCTGCGTGGTCACTATGGTTTCTTGAATCATTTTGCTAATCTTTTATGTTTGCAGCATGTAAGCCACACTCTTTTTTAGAACCCGACTCCCACCACCATCGCCCGACTCTTTCATGCTGATTAGGCAATACAGCACGAGTACAAGGCTCACAGCCTATACTGATATAACCTTTTTCATGCAATTCGTTATAAGGCACTTGGTAGGCTTCAATATAATCCCATACTTGAGCCGAGCTCCAGTTTAATAAAGGATTAAATTTAACGAGTGCTCGATCATTAACAGAAAATGCAGCGTCTATTTGTACTTCAGGAATCTCTTGTCGTGTATCCAAACTTTGATCTTTACGCTGACCAGTAATCCAAGCGTCAAGTTGTGCTAGCTTACGTTTTAAAGGCTCGACTTTACGAATACCACAACATTGTTGATGACCTTCTTCATAGAAGCTAAACAAACCTTTTTCTTTTACAAAATTGTCCAATACCTCTCTATCTGGTGTTAATAATTCTATGTCTATTTGATAATGCTTACGTACTTTTTCTAGATAGCGATAAGTTTCTGGATGCAAGCGTCCAGTATCTAAAGAAAATACCGATACGTTTTTACTGATTTTTAAAGCCATATCAATCAGCACCACATCTTCTGCACCGCTAAACGAAATAGCGATATTATCGAATTGTTCTAAGGCTTTTTTTAAAATAGTGCGAGGATTTTTATCTGCTAATTCAGTTTGCAACAACTGTATATTGAAAGAAGTCATGAATGTATTTGTTTTAAATTAATGGAGAGCTAAGGGTCTATTAACCCGCTTAGATTTTAGTGCTGTGCAAAATATTGCGCCAAGAAATCATCAAAAGGAATTTGTGGCTGATTTTCTATATCCTGCTGCTTAATAACAGAAGCCTTTGCTATGTCGTCAAACTGATCAGATAGGGTTTTATCTAACTTATTTTGTTTAAAATACTGCTCATGCTCCTTCGACTTAGTTAAAGCAAAGCGGCTAAAAGGTTGGTAGGTTTGGGTCATGCCTTCTAATATTCGTGCTGAAGCCGTTTTTTGTGGATCGATAACTAATGCCATCTGCTCATCTAAAGCGGCACTATAAGGCTTATCAACAATATCTTTATCGAGAATATTACAAACTGGGCGCATAGACTCTAAAATTTCCGTCGCCCAATCCTGCAAGCCAATAGTCTGATCAGCTCTTTGCAATTGCAGTCCTGGCTTTCTACCCTCATTAGCGACCGCCAACTGATTAGCATTATTGACCTGATGATCTTGATCTGAATTATAAGGACTGTCTTTGAGTAAACAGGTCAATAACAGCGCCTCAATAAATCGAGCTTTGCCTATGTCTATGCCGATAGGGTTAAATAAATCTAAATCCAAAGAACGCATTTCAATATAACGCACGCCTCGACGACTTAGCGCTAAGGTTGGCTTTTCACCAGAATTAATGATTTGCTTAGGACGAATGGTGCTATAAAACTCATTTTCAATCTGTAAGATATTACTATTAAGCTGGCGATATTCACCCTGCACCACGACACCGATTTTTTCATACTCTGGATAAGGTGTAGCGATAGCATCACCCAAGCTCTTAACATAGCCCGACAATGAGTTGTAATCAATTTTTAGATTAGCTTGGTTTTTACTTTTATAACCGATATCACTCATACGCAATGACGTAGCATAAGGATGATAAAGCGTACCTTTATCAAATTCTTCAAATTGTCGCATTAGTTCTGGGCGACTTTTAAAGAAGTTTTTACAGATGGCTGGCGACGCGCCAAACAAATACAGGATTAACCAACCTAAACGCTGAAAATTCCTGATTAAACCAAAGTAAGCTTCTGAGGTAAACGCTTCTAAGCTAAGTTGACTAGACTCTTGTCGATGTAACTCAATTAACAAGGATTGGGGCACAGAGTAATTAAAATGAATACCTGCAATCGCTTGCATGGTTCTACCATAGCGATGCCATAGACCGTGTCGATAAACATGCTTCATACGTCCTATATTCGAAGGGCCATATTCAGCAATTGGTATACTTTCATCACCGTCAATGCCACAAGGCATACTGGCATTTAACAGTATTTCATCATCTAAATGTTCATAAACATACTGATGAACCTGATGCAAAGTGAGCAAGGTATCTTGAATATCCGAAAAAGCAGGCGTAATCAATTCGATCAACGCTTCTGAATAATCGGTGGTTATAGTCGGATGCGTTAAGGCAGAACCTAAAGCTAAAGGATGGGGTGCTTGAGAAATCAAACCATTATTAGCAATACGTAGACTTTCTTTTTCTATGCCTTTAAGACCGCCACAGAGCAGGGCCTGAGGGTCATTAGCCAGAACTTTTTCTAGGCGAGGCATAAGCTGATTGTTAAATTGAGTCATAGAGTGGGCTAGTATTTACTGCTGTCCTGTATAATCGCCGTATTATAGAGGGTTTACCTCATTGAAGAAATATTATCGTAGTGAGGCACTCGTAGTGGACAAGAAGCCCCTAGAAATACTTAAGGCTGTTTTTGGTTATGATAGTTTCCGTGGCCAACAACTGGAGATTATTCAACAGCTCATAAAGGGGCAAGATGCTCTAGTATTAATGCCAACCGGTGGGGGCAAATCATTATGCTATCAAATCCCATCATTAATACGTCCGGGCGTAGGCATTGTCATTTCTCCGCTCATTGCCTTAATGCAAGATCAAGTCAGTGCCTTATTACAGTTGGGCGTTAAAGCCGCTTTCTTAAACTCCACTTTATCATCAGAAGCAACTAGAGAAATAGAACGACAACTCCTTAATAATGAGCTTGATTTACTGTATATCGCCCCAGAAAGATTAACCGCAACACGCACCGCAGCCTTATTTTCGCGCATACAAATAGCCCTGTTTGCCATTGATGAGGCTCATTGCGTATCTCAATGGGGACATGATTTTAGAGTCGATTATTTACAACTATCGATGCTGCATGAACAATTTCCTAATATTCCTCGCATCGCTTTAACGGCGACCGCGGACGAAAAGACCCGCCAAGAAATTATTCAACGCCTACAACTAGAGCAAGCTCCACTTTATCTTAACGGTTTTGACCGCCCTAACATTCGTTATCGTATCGTTCAGAAACAAAATGCCAGACAGCAGCTAATCAACTTCATTCAAACTGAACATAATGGAGATTCTGGTATCGTTTATTGCTTATCTCGTAAAAAAGTCGATGAAACTGCAGAGTGGCTTCGATCAAAAGGCATTAAAGCCTTGGCATATCATGCGGGCATGCAAAGTGACTCACGGGCTTTGCATCAACATCGCTTTCTAATGGAAGACAGCTTAGTCATAGTCGCAACCATTGCTTTTGGTATGGGTATCGATAAGCCCAACGTGCGCTTTGTAGCGCATCTTGATTTACCTAAAAGTGTCGAGGCTTATTATCAAGAAACCGGCAGAGCAGGCCGAGATGGCTTACCTGCCGATGCTTGGATGGCTTATGGTTTACCAGATGTGATTACCCTAAGGCGTATGCTAGCAACTTCTAACGCTGATGCAGCTCATAAACGCTTAGAACTGCATAAACTTGACGCTATGCTAGCACTCTGCGAACAAGTCCATTGTCGCAGACAAGCCTTACTAGAGTATTTCGGCGATCATCTTGAACAACCTTGTAATAATTGCGACACCTGCTTAGAAACCGTAGAGACTTGGGATGGCAGCTTAGCCGCACAACAAGCATTATCGTGCATCTACCGGACTGGCCAACGATTTGGGGTAGGTTATCTCATTGAAGTTTTACAAGGTAAAACCACCGAACGAATCATTAATGCCGCCCATGATAAACAATCTACTTTTGGTATCGGCAAAGACCTTGATGAGCAACAATGGTCTTCTGTATTTAGACAACTAGTCGCTAGAGGCTTGGTCGCTGTCAATTTTGAACATTTTGGCATACTACAATTAACCGATAGTTGCCGCCCAATATTGCGTGGCGAACAACAACTGATATTACGTAAAGATATCAAACCTGAGAAAAGTAAATTAGGTAAAAAAACATCAACAGGGTCTACGCGCGTCACCAGCAACACCGAACTTTGGGATGCCCTTCGCGCCAAACGCCGAGAAATTGCAGACAAGCAAGATTTACCGCCTTATGTTATTTTTCATGATGCAACGCTAATGGCTATGCTTGAAACCAAACCAGCCAACCGTCAACAACTAGCCTTAATATCAGGAGTCGGTGAACGTAAACTGGAACTATACGGTGATGAATTTTTAGCCGTAATCAACAACCATGCTAGTAACAATAATACGATAGCCGATACCGTAACAGAAACATTAGAATTATTTAGGTTAGGTTACAACGTAGCTCAAGTCGCTCAAAAAAGAGCCTTTAAAGAAGAAACCATTTACAACCATCTCTCACAAGCACTAGAACAAGGCCAACTAAAATTAGACGAGGTAATCGACTTGCCCAAACAGGACATCAAACAGATAGAAGAAGCACTAATCAACTTACCTGAAGAACAACGAAATACGCTTAAGCCGGTTTATGAAGCGTTTGATGGGCAATATAGTTATGGAGTATTGCGCTGTGTTAGGGCGGCGATGTTGGGTTAAGTTTTATTTCTTATAGCTTTGATACTGTCAATAAACATTAATCACGACGACCGTAAGGCGGATAAATCTTGTAGGTTGAGGTGTAGCAAAGCGAACCTCAACATCTCATGCGCCACATTGAAGTTCGTTATCACTTACTCCCAACTTGCTAGCTTCTATGCTGGGCGCACAAACAGCTTTATCGCTTGCCCACCATTTGCAAGCAAAAGTGGTGGGCAGAAAAATGTTGCCCACTCTAACTGACTAAAAATCGGCTAATTATATGCAACATGCTTTGAATATACTTAGTCTCATTTATAATTCAACCTATACTTCATTTAAATCGAGAGGATGCAATGGGACTTTTTATTACTCCAATTTATGCGGCATTATTAGGCTTAATCTTTGTCGTATTAAGCGTAAAAACCATAATCATTAGAAGAAAAAATAAAGTGGCTGTAGGCGATGGGAATAATTTGCTACTGCAAAGAGCTATGCGTGTACATGCAAATTTTTCTGAATACACACCCATTGCAATTATTTTAGTTGGGTTTGTTGAGAGCTTAAAGTACAACGCAATTATAGTACATGTCTTACTCAGTGCTTTTTTGCTAGGCAGAATCATACATGCCTATGGCTTAAGTCAGATAGATGAAGATTTTAGATTTAGAGTTTTTGGCATGATACTGACGTTTAATGTAATTACAATTTCGTCAGCTTTAATTATTTTTAATTATTTAATCTGATGTAGATGGGGATGAACTAATTTATTAAGAATTGAAGATAGTTGATGTACGGGCAACTAAGCGGATTTCTTTAGGTTTGCATGATTAGCCATCCTATTACCTATATTTAAATCAAAATTAATAGCTTATTAGCGCAAGAACCTTTACCAATCCCCACAATTTTCATTAGCTATCTAATGCAGCACACACAATGAACTACACCAAAATACTTGAAGAATTAAACCAAGCCTCATTATTTGATCTACATCGATTACAGGCGGCTATCCATCAAGAATTATTGAATCCAAAGCGGAACAATCTAATTAAAGCCCAATTAAAAATTGGTCAATCCATCAGTTACTTTGAGCCACAATTAAATGGCCTAGTTGATGCAGTAATTTTAAAAATTCAAAAAACCCGTTGCTCGGTAAGAAATGTAAAAGACAATAAAACGTGGAACCTGCCTTTTTATTATCTGAATCTCAATGGGGTAGACGCTGATATTCAACCGGCGCACAATGCCGTTGGCATTCCCAAAAGTTCTTTAAAAGTCGGTGCCAAAGTTGGATTTAAAGATAAAGACAATAACGACCTGTTTGGTGAGGTGATTCGCCTTAACCCCAAAAGAGCTACTGTTAGAATCAATGAACATTGCCAATGGCTAGTCCATTATAATAATTTGTTTTATGTGATTGAGGGAGAACTTGGCGATACTAAAGAACAAGCTGTTATTCCGTTTGATTTGTAACCTGCCCAAATGCATAAGAAGTTACAAGCATCGTAGGGGCGTATGCAATACGCCCCTACCAATCATCACCACAACCTAATGACCCGCCTTTAACTTTAGAATCATTTCTTAAGCAGTTTGCTACGGACAAGATCAACTAACTTCATTGCAAAATCCAGCAATGGTTTTCGTTTAACGACAATAAGGTAAGCCATCAAACCTAATATTAAGCCATCAAATAAGCGAGAGAATGCCGAGGGCGCTTGTTGCTGGGCAACAATGGCAGCAGCCGCTTCTGATGGCTTAACAGGCGCCGCTTGCACAGCAACTTTAGAGGGCTTGAATTCGGCTTTTAAATCGGGCAAACCTAAACTACCCCAGGTATCATAATCTTGCCAAATCGGGTACTTACCCTTCCATAAAGACTTGGAAAAGTAGGGAGCCAAACTCATTCCATGTGCTGAAGGAATACCTTTATCATCTACAAAGCCTTTGTAAACCACTAAACTAATATCACCGCCTTCGCCATGACCATCGGTAGTAAATGATTTCTCAACGTGATCATGAAACATCCAGATACCTTGACCAAAACTATTTAAACCATCATCAACACCGCTTAATGATAGATCAATACGTTGAGCAGGAACCATGCCATGGACATCACGCTGTATGTAAGAACCTGGGCCATTATCAACGCCATCATAATGAGTAATAGTCGGTTTATGACCATGAATGTGCATTGCTAATGATTCGGTATGACCATTTAAAACACGAAGCTTAACCTCTTGATTTTCTTCCATGTGTATCAAAGACTCCCTTAAAGTATAAGGAAAAGATCGACCATTAAGCATGAAATAATCATCAGTGGCATTAGTGATGTTGTATTCAGTATTCATGTGTTTGGCAACCAAACGCGGATCATTGGCTGATCGTGCTACTAGCTCATGTAATTCTTTATCAGCAGACTGATAATGCAAATCATATTCTCTGGCATATTTTTCCAGCACAGCCACAGACGGATGACGAACTTGACCTGCACCTACGTTTAAAGTTTGCACCCAATTATTAGGACGATTTTCTTCAACGACGAAAATCCCTTGCAAACCCATAGGAATATGAGTGTGTGGCTGAACATGGCAATGATAATACATGGTGCCAGGCTGCCTAGGCTTAATAACATAAGTTTTACTTTCGCCAGGCATGGTATCCATATTACTGGTTTGTGCGACGCCATCATTACCAGCCCCGCCGTGATTCATAAAAGGATGATCAATACCATGCAAATGAATAGAATGCGGCAGATAATGGGTATTTTCTAAAATGATCCAAACCACATCATCTTGCTCAACACGAATAACCGGGGACGGTACCCGTAACATCGGATTAGCTTCCAGCTCATATAAACTTTTAGTCGACATATCACGAGTTTTAGGCGCATAAACCCAAAAAGTCGGCTGTATGCCTGGAGCAATATCATAGGTCGTGGTCGGATCTTTCATGTCAGGGGTATGACCATTAAGTTCCACAACTTCTAACTTGATAACAATTTTATCTGGATCGCCATCACCGTCGATATCGTCGGATACAGTTACCGCATCGGCTGCCAATTGCGTTTGCATTAAGGTATCCATAGAAATACCATTGGTGCCTTTAACAAAAGCGGCAATATCTGCTGGATTATCTGGATTACAAAGCTTAGATTCTTGTATGGCGACACCATCAATTGATTGTGCTTTACGCCAAGCGGGATCTGTAAATTCTGAACAAACTTCTTCTATCGGCCCAGCATCAACCTTGATTGAAGGAGGCAAGTCAGTAGCAGCCTGACTTCCTATGTTTATCAAGAGCAGTGCAGTAGCACCGACATAGGTAATAAATTTCTTACGCATACAAACTTCCTCAGAAAACATTCGGTTGAGAATGAGACGCCGCCAAAGCGGATTATTTATTAATTTTTTCTATTTTAACGCAATAGTTTACTTAAGTCTTTTATGAACGTTAAAAGCATCATTATAGGGTGGTGAAAATCGTAGGGGCGTATTGCATACGCCCTAATAAAATATGCCCTATAAAATTGAACTTTCAATGTTCGGCGTATGCAATACGCCCCTAGGGTGTTTTTTTTCGTTTTCACGCAGATAAGAAACTTGTGTAGATACCGATGCCTCTATAGGAAATCCTATAAAAACTTTTAGTTTGTTATTGCTTCTTACCTTGATGTCAGCCCTCCAAAGAGCAAAATCAAACATTCACAAGCTAGTTCGTTATAAAGTAACACTAAGCTTTACCTATGCTTGTGGTTTTGAGATTATAGTCGGCATCGACTTAGCGATGAGGTTATCGACTAAGCCAATTTAATGACTTAAACATAACTCTAAATCGTGAAAAATCAAGCTCCTCAATATTTAGTCGGTATCGACTTAGGCACCACCCATACCGTAGTCGCTTATGCCAGCACTGAAAAGTCAACAACGGATATCCATTTATTTCACATTGAACAACTAATCGCCTTAGGCGAAGTCTCTGCTCAACCCTTACTACCGTCTGTGCGCTACCATCCAGCCGCTGGAGAACTATCAGCCGCTGACATAGCCTTTCCGAGCTACCATCAAGAAACAGAAATAGTCGGCGAAACGCCCATCATTGGGCTAGCTGCACGGTTATTAGGTGCGAAAAGCAAAGGTCGTTTTGTGACTAGCGCTAAGAGCTGGTTATCACACCCGTCTATCGATCACAGTGCCGACATTTTACCCTGGGGCAGCGCTGATGATGTTAGCAAGGTCTCACCTATNGCCGCTAGCGCCAGTTATTTAGCNCATATCCGNACTGTTTGGGGCCATCAATTTCCCAATGCACCTTTAGAGCAACAAACTCTAGTCATTACGGTACCTGCTTCTTTTGATGAATCTGCTAGGTCATTAACACTGGAAGCCGCTCGCATGGCGGGTCTTAAGCAAGTTCGCTTATTAGAAGAACCGCAAGCCGTTTGTTATGACTGGCTAAAACGCAATAGCAACACTATCAATCAAGCTTTAGCCCAAGTCCATTTATTATTGGTTTGCGATGTAGGCGGTGGCACTACTGATTTAACACTGATTAAAGTAGAATCTGGCATAGATGAACCCAAACTAACGCGCATTGGTGTTGGCGATCATTTAATGCTGGGCGGCGATAATATTGATTTAGCCTTAGCGCATTTAGCAGAACAGCGCTTAATTAATGGTGAGCAACGCTTATCAGCGGCTGATTTATCACAGTTACTAGAGCAATGTCGTTGCGCCAAAGAACGATTACTCGCTGAAGATGCTCCAGAGCAAATGACCGTAACCTTACTAGGTGGAGGTTCCAAACTCATAGGCGGCTCCCGTTCGGTCGTATTAACACGAGACGAAGTCAGAAGCATTGCCTTAGATGGCTTTTTCCCCTTATCTGGATTAGACGACCTACCCGACCGTAAGCGTAGTGGCGTTGTTGAATTTGGCCTGCCTTATGCAGCAGAACCAGCCGTCAGCAAACATATCGCCGCGTTTTTAAAGCTGCATGCCGCAGCCGCCAATGACGCCTTAAAAGGTGAAGGCAGAGTACCGGACGCCTTACTCCTTAACGGCGGTGTATTTCGTAGCCAACCTATTACCCAACGCCTAATACAGTTACTGAACTCTTGGAGTACCAAACCACCGGTTTTACTGGAAAATAAACATCCTGAACTAGCCGTCGCTTTCGGTGCCGTAAGTTATGCAATGGCTAGGCGTGATAAACAACTCAAAATTGGTGGTGGTAGCGCACGCAGTTATTTTTTAATCATTGATACCGAGCACAACGCGACTCAACAAGGTATTTGCATATTACCTAGAGGCAGTGAAGAAGGCGAAGAAGTTATCTTAAAAGATCGGCATTTTGCCTTGCGCTTAGGTATGCCTGTCCGTTTTCATCTTGCTTCTATCAGCAGTGATGCAATCTTTAAAGCCGGAGATGTGACTGAGATCAATGATTTATTTCATTCCTTGCCGCCACTGGCTGTAGCGCTTGAGGGCGACAGCAACACTCAGGATACCGAGGTGATTGTACAATTAGCAGTCACTCAAACAGAAGTTGGTACCCTTAAAATACAATGTGTTGCAATCAATAACAATGATCAACGCTGGAATGTAGAATTTCAAATCCGCAAACAAGGCCGATCAAATTTACCTCAAGATACCAGCCTACCTCCCCAATTTGATGCTGCCGTTGCCAGCCTACAAAGCATTTTCGGCTCAAAATCTAAAGATATAGATCCCAAAGCCGTCAAAAATCTACGTGCTGATTTAGAAAAACAACTAGGCTGCGCACGTACAGAATGGAACACGCCCTTACTCAGAGCATTATTTGCAAACTTACTAGAAGGCTCAAAATATCGTAGACGTTCAGAAAGTCACGAACGCGTCTGGTTAAGTCTAGCCGGTTTTTGCTTACGCCCTGGCTTTGGCTATCCACTCGATGACTGGCGAGTAGAACAACTTTGGAAAACTTACAGTCAAAGCATCCAATTTGTTAATGACACTCAAAATTGGACAGAATGGTGGACACTCTGGAGACGCATTGCAGGGGGCTTGTCAAGTGCAGCCCAAGAACAGCTATTTGCAGACATCTCTAAATTTATCAACCCTGCTGCTGCCAGACAAGCAGGTGTCGCCAAACTTATAAAAAACCGTGGCTATGATGACATGGTACGTCTTGCTGGCGTTTTAGAACGCTTACCCATCGATAAAAAAATTCAACTGGGCGAATGGTTATTAAAGCGCTTACAAAAAGCTGGCGAGCCTAACCAAACGTGGTGGGCAGTTGGGCGCATTGGAGCCAGACAACCTTTTCATGGCAGCAGCCATAATGTAATTCCCGCCGACAAAGTCGCAGACTGGTTAACTCAAATGCTAGCTGTCGATTGGAAAAAAATACCGCAAGCAGGCTTCGCGGCAACCCTCATTGCTCGCTTAAGTGGAGATAGAGTGCGTGATATTGATGACACACTACGCGAACAAATCATCGCTAAACTCAAACTAAGCAAAGCACCCGCCTCTTGGATAGACATGCTAGAACAAGTTAAACAGTTAGACGAAAAAGAAGAGCAGTTAATTTTTGGTGAAGCATTGCCACCCGGCTTAAAGCTAATTGATTTGCCTTAAGGATATTGTAGGGTGTCAATAGCAAAGCGTATTGCACCGTATAATAAAAATTGCCTATCTTTTTATAATATATGCCAATAAATAGGCTCGATCCCGCCTTGCTACATCGAGTCTATTTACTAGTCGTTTTAGTTCATGTCGATTTTTTACGGTGTATTTTCTCAAACAAGCGCATAGTGTATTATGTAAGCTCATGAAAAGTGTTCACAAAGTCACAGCATCGAAACAGCCCCTAACTTATGAAGATACTCAACATCAATTTCAAAAACATCAATTCACTGGAAGGCGAGCATAGCGTCGATTTTGAAGCTGCTCCTTTCACCGACACCGGTGTTTTTGCGATTACAGGGCCCAATGGCTCAGGAAAATCGAGTATCTTAGATGTCATTACTTTGGGTTTATATGGTGAGACCTTTCGGTTTAATCGCCCGGCTGAACATGTGATGACTCAACAGACCGGTGACTGTTTTGCTGCGATTGAATTTTCCCTAGACGGTGAAAAATATCGCTCTAGTTGGTCAGCTAGGCGGGCAGAAGATGATGCAAAACAAGCTTTACTTCCTATAGAAATGAGTTTGTATCGTAGCTCTGATGGCGAAGTATTAGCCCAATCCCCACAACAAGTTTGCAATCAAATAGCCGAAATCACCGGCATGAATTTTCGTAGCTTCACGCGTTCAATTTTATTGGCGCAAGGTGATTTTTCTGCTTTTCTAAATGCGCTAGACAATGAGCGCATGGATATATTAGAAAAAATCATCGGCAGCGACATTTATGATGATTATAAAAAAGACTTATTTAATAAGGCTGAAAAATCACAAAAAATATTAGACCATCTAAAACAAGAGCTAGATAGCATTGCTTTTATGGATCCTGAGAAACAAGAGGCTTGTGAACAGGATTTGAATGATTTTAATGAGCAGTTAAACGAATTACGAGAAGATCAGCAGCATACAAAGCAGCAGCGTGGGCAATTGAAGGCCATCACTAGCTTACAAAAAAGCATTAGCGATCAAGAAAATGAACTTAAAACCGCTCAAACTCAACTTGAAAATCTACAACTCAAGCTTAGCAAACTCAGCGCGGGTAAAGATGCCTTAGCCTTTAAAGACGACATTAATGCTATTGCCGAAAAAGAACAGCTCATACAAGAAAAGCAAGCGACATTAAAGGATTTTCAAGTCGAACTTAGCCAACTTAAAACCCGACTAGGTCCTGAACAGGCCGTACCTGAATCATTAGCTCAAAAATCATTAAATGATCAACAGCAGACTTTAGATAATATTAAGGCTCAATTAAGCCAAACCGAGTTAAGTATTCAAACCGAAACCACGCAACGGCAATCTTTATCCGAACAGTACGGCGATAAACAGGCAACACTGAGCCAATTAGCACAATGGCTACAAGATCATGCCCTTGATGAAAGCTTGTTGACTGACTTACCTGAATTAGGCGTATTAAAAAAGTGTCGCGCAGATTTACAACAAACCACCAAAAAACAAACGTCATTTGGTAAGCATTCAAAAAAAGCCCTAACAACTTACAAAAACAACACCAATTCTCTAGCCGTCGAACTTCAAAAACAAGCCGAACTCACTGAAAAAATACCCTTAGATGAGCAAGAATTGCTTGATCTAGCCCAAGGCCATAGTACCGATGACCTTGATGCAGTTCGTTTAGAACAACAAGAGCGCGTTAAAGACTTACAACAACTATATAAATTAGCTCAAAGACATCAAAAACTAGCAGCAGGCGGTGGGTTTTTCTCGTTATTTAAAGCCAGAGAACAACCCGATTTTGACATTGAAGTCTTGACTATAGAACTTGAACGCTTAAGACTTGAAATGTTACGTGAAGATAACATTAAAAAAGTACTTGAAGATGCGATAGTCAATGAAGCCTTGTTAAAAAAAATGGCTCCCTCACGAATCCATTTAGTTGATGGCAAACCTTGTGCGCTTTGTGGCGGTTTACAACATCCTTATGCCAAGTTTCCACCCACACCCAGCAGCTCTAAACAAGCCTTAATTGACCAAAAAGCTAAAGTTCGGGCTTTAACAGAAAAAATAAGTACTGCTGATAGCCGTATCAACATTGCCCAAAAACAAATAGAAAGAAATTCTGCTCGAAATACACTACGCCAACAAATTAGAGCTGAATGGTTAAACTTATGTAATCGTCTTAACGTGGCCAGCCCTGATCTTGATATTACTAAGTTATCTTTAATGCAGGAGCTCATACAAAAAGAAAACGACGAACTTGCTAACACCGCTCTCTTTATCAAACGCTATCGCAACAAACAAGCCGAACTTAAAAAATCTAAGGCTCAACTCGTCACATGTACAGCGACTATTGAGCAATTACAAATCAGTATTGAGCAACTCGGTTCAAGTAATGAAGGCTTAACTCAAGAACAAATAGATATCAGCACAGAGCTCAGCGCTTTTGAGCAGCAAGAGAAACAACTAGCTGACAAGATACTCACTCAACTGACCTTACTCGGCGAAAAAATGCCTAACTATGGTCAAGAAGATGTCTTATTCGATAAACTTAATGCCCGAAGACAAGATTATCATGGCTATGCTTTCCGCCATAAAAGCTTAATTGAAGAATTAGCCACATTAGAAACTCAGCAAACTGCCTGCCAAGCAGAAATTTTGCGCTGCAATGAATTAGTCACTATCTACAATGATCAACTGAAAAAAGAAGAGCATATCGCTCTTCATTTAGCCTTAATCGAAAAACAAAAATTAATCGCCGATAAAGAACTAGCGTTGGAAAATCTTGCTCAAGAAATTTCAGACTTACAGCGACACCTACAAGAAAAATTAGCCAAGACAGCCTTTACTAGCGTTCAAGAAGTGAGTGACTTATTGAGGACAATAGCTCAGCAAGCGGATCTTGAACATAGCAAAGCTGCATTAGAGCAACATATTGAAGTCCTTAATAGAACCCTAGCAGATAATCAAAAGCAACTAGCGACTGACCTTGCTAACATAGATTTATCATTAAACTTGGTAGATTTAGACGTTCAACTAAAAAGCATTAATGAAAAAATAGCAATCACTGAAATGGAAGTTCAGCACCTAGAGAAACAGCTTAATGATCAACAAGGCTTACAACAACACTATGAATCGCTAACATTGCAATTGAATCAACAAACCGCTATTTCTAAACCCTATTTTGCNGAAGTTGCTTTATTCGCTACGGAAAGTAGTGGCATGGCCTTTAGACGTCGCGTTCAACAAACCATGGCTGACCAACTATTATCGCAAACCAATGCTTTATTAGAAAAAATCAGCGGTCGGTATTATTTACGCAAAGGTCATAGCGATCTAGGCTTAGCCTTAGAAATTGAAGATACTTATCAAGCTAATAATCGCCGATTACCTAAGTCCTTATCGGGTGGAGAAAGCTTCATAATCAGTCTAGCTTTAGCGCTCGGACTTTCTGAGTTAGCTAATAACGGCCGTTCAGTCGAGTCTTTATTTCTTGACGAAGGCTTTGGCAATCTGGATGCTGATGCACTTTATACCGTTATTAGCACTTTAGAAAGCTTACAGACTCATGGCAAAACTGTCGGTGTCATTTCTCATGTAGAAGCCGTACAAAAACGTATTAAAGCTCAATTACAAATCGTCAAAAAGCCTAACGGCATGGGCGAACTTAGAAAAGCCTCTTAAAAATAGTGTTGCTATTACAGCCTACAGATTGCTTTTTACGAGTTAAATAAGTTGATATCGATAACCTAGAGGCCAATCGTAATATAGGAGCAGGTCGCGACCTGTCCCTACGTTGTAAAATGTACAGATAATGCGAACTTACTTGTGAATATAGCTATGCGACTGTGAAAGTATTATGATTTTAGCCTCCCCCTTTGTAAAAGGGGAATCGAGGGGGACTCTATTAAGCCATAGGTTATTGATATTTAATAATAATTTTTTAATGGATCAAATCTCCCCTAACCCCTCTTTGCTAAAGAGGGGAATAAAAAGAATACTTTCACAGTCTCCTATGCTTTAAGATGTGAGTCGATAGCCCTTAGCATTCTAAAAATAGAGATTTACATGTTGATATCAGGATAAGGTTACTATTTAGAAGCCTTATCTAAGCGCATCACTGAACCATAACTGGTATCTCTATCAAAATTATCCCATACATACGCTGGAGAAATGATAGGCTCAGTCGGTAATGGCAGAGTTATTAAGTCAGCAACACCACATCCCGTTCTGCCTAGCATATTAAAGATGCCTTTAAAAAATCCACCCACCAAGCCATAAAAGAAATTACTATGATTCATGGTATTAATCACATTTTTGGGTATTTCAAGTGAGGCTGTTGTTAAATTAGCGAAAGCATTAAGCCCTTTATCAGCAATCTTTTCGCCATAACTTAAGGTTGGCGAGACCGAGGCTGTATTGACAGGATTTGATAGCATAAAACTATCAGCCTGAATCAGCGGTGTATAGACGATAAGCCAAATAGCACATAGCGCCATAGAAAAATACCAATTTTTATTCATATCACCTCGACTATTTTTAATAAAAGGCTTTTGTTTGATGATAAAGACCCCCCCAATGTCATTAAGTTAAGGACCAGGGGAAAGCAAATAATCTGTAGGGGCGACAAATCCTTAACTTAATGACATTGCATCCCCCCTTTGTTGCATGGGTATCTACACAAATAATTGTTAGCATTCCCACGCGAGAACGATAACATTGTGGTGAAGATCGTAGGGGCGTATTGCATACGCCCTTATAAAATAAGCTCTATACCATTGGACTTTCAATGTTGGGCGGCCCCTACGGTGTTTTTTATCGTTTCCACGCCGATAAGAAACTTCTGTAAATACCTATGCCTTTGTTGAGGGAGTTGGAAGGATTTTTTTTACTAAACAATAATTTTTGAAACAGGCGCGCAATAATCGGTAGTGCCATCAACTGTTACAGCCGCGAAGCGAAATTTATAACGCTTCATAACTTCTAAATCATTCACCTCAAAATTAGCGCGAGTACTACTACCGATAGCAGTCCAAATGAGTCCCGCTCCTGTTCCGTCGTCAATAGCCATTTGCCAAAGATAGGCTACGGCTCCCAATAAAGCTTTAGCCACTAATCTAACACTACCTGAATGATCCCCATCAACAGCGGCCAACTCAGCTTTAGGTGTTATAACCGGTTGTTTAGAAATATGAAAGCCACTGCTTAATATACTAGTCTCATCACCTGCGGCGGTGCGATCTACATAGTTGGCTAATTTTCTATAAATATCATTGACTCGTTTTTCTGCATCATGCATCGCCGAAATAGCCGTATGCCCACCATCTTTAGCCGCCAAAATTGCAGTTTCTAAAGCATCGACAGCCGCTTTTGCATCAACTAAAGTCACATCAGGCGCAGGATAAAGTGCATTGCCGAAGAGTTTGTCATTTACATTGCGACAAAAAGTCACTTTTTCCGAAACTGCATAAGGGATAAAGTCTAAAACTACAGTGATTTTTTTCATGATATTGACCTATTAAGTTAAGGGTGATTGATAGAGATATTACTCAAAGTGGCCATACCCTATAGTCACTTGATAAGTTCTTGCTGCAAGCTAAAAGCTTGTTTTACCGATTAAGTCTGATTTTTGATCTAGTCGCCTTACTCGGCGCCTTATTTAGTCGAATTGTCTTCCGACTCCCTGTACTTGGAGACCAACTCAGCCTATTTGGCTTCCTAGTCACCGTATTCGGACACCAATCCAGCCTATTTGTCTTCCGATTCGCTGTACTCGGATACCAATCCAGTCAATTTGTCTTCCGATTCACCCTACTCGAACACCAATCCAGCCTATTTGTCTTCCGATTCGCTGTACTCGGACACCAACCTAGTCAACTTGGCTTGTAACTGCTTAAATTGTAATAGAAACTAAG
>TBL_comb47_HYPODRAFT_10000574_pt1 | contig 48851 bp, 43 predicted proteins | sample TroBogypolimnion_40_FD_10682 | JGI IMG/M metagenome (IMG submission 10682)
CAGAGGGTTCGATGCCACTAATTTGCGGCATATGCGCCGTTTTTATATTGCTTTTCCAATTTACGACACAGTGCGTCGCGAATTGAGCTGGTCGCATTATCGGGCAATGCTGCGTGTTGATAGCCCCGAAGCGAGGCAGTGGTACATGAATGAGTCTGCTTTGCAAAACTGGAATGTTCGCGTACTGGATCGGCAGATTGGCACATTGTACTATGAGCGCTTGCTCCTCAGCAGCGACAAGGCCAGCGTGGAGGCTGAGGCTGAAGCCAATATCGCAGCACTGCCTTGTAGCCCCCGTGAGTTCGTGCGCGATCCCGTGATGCTCGAGTTTCTTGGATTGCCCGGCACAGGCAAGCTGCTGGAGTCAAAGCTGGAGCAGGCGTTGATGGACAAGTTGCAGGCGTTTTTGCTGGAACTTGGCAAAGGTTTTGCTTTTGTTGCCCGTCAGCAGCGCATCAGTACCGAGTCACAGGACTTTTATATCGATCTTGTTTTTTACAACTACCTGCTCAAGTGCTTTGTGCTGATTGATTTGAAGAGCGGAAAGCTTGTGCATCAGGACATCGGGCAGATGGACATGTATGTGCGCATGTACGACGATCTGAAACGGGGAGAGAGCGATAACCCTACTGTCGGCATTATTTTGTGTTCGCAAAAGGATGAGTCGGTGGTTCGCTATTCGGTCTTGAATGGAAGCGAACAGTTATTCGCCAGCCGCTATAAATTGGTATTGCCATCTGAAGAAGAACTGCGAAAAGAGCTGGAGCGCGAACGCACGCTGTTATTGGAGCAGTCAGAAGTGTACCAAGCGGATGGGAGTGACAATGAGTAAAGCAAAAAAACGCAGTTTCCATGAAGAGCTGGTGCTCAATCAATGGATGATGGGCTTTTTTAAAGGTGGTAGCTTACATGCCCTCAAAAATCGTTTGGGAGAGGATCGGCATGAAGGAATTGAGGAGGATGGTCAATCTGGATTTTTTCATGAGCTGCACCAGAATCTCTTTGAGGTGGATCGTATCAGTGATCAAACCCTTCGTCGATATGATATCAACATAGTTCAGCATTGGAACGCCATTACAGAGCAGCGCAACAAAGCTGAAGGAGTTGTGCTCAACATGAAGTACTTCCAGTACCTTTCCCTGCTTTTTACCGAAATCTATCTTGACTGGTATTGTAACCAGCGGGAACAATTGTTGGATGGTCTGAATGAAGGATTGATGGTTTACAACAGAGAGCAGGAAGCCGAACATCACCTGCAGCCATTTGTTATAGATGAACTGAACAAATTAGCATACTGGAATGCAACCGGCAGCGGCAAGACGTTGCTGCTGCACGTTAACATTCGGCAGTATCTCCATTACTTCCAAAATGGTCGAAAAGAAGCATACCCGGACAAGATCATTCTGCTCACACCAAACGAAGGTTTATCGCGCCAGCATTTGGCAGAATTGCAGTTATCGGGGTTTGGCTTTTGCCGACTATTTGATAAAAATCGCAGTGGCGTTTTGCGAGGTACAATAGAGATCATTGATATCAATAAATTAGGTGATGATATGGGCGACAAGACTGTCGCTGTAGAATCCTTTGAGGGAAATAATCTGGTGCTGGTGGATGAAGGGCATCGTGGAACGGGCACAGCTGCAGGTGCCTGGATGAGCCGTCGGGAATCACTTGTACGAGGGGGTTTTGCATTTGAGTATTCGGCTACTTTCGGCCAGGCAGTGGCAAAAGGGCTGACGGTGCTCAAGGCAGAAGGGGAGATGCGCAAGAAGAAATCTAAAGTGCTGTTTGACACCGCCAACCTGAAAAAACTGGAGAGTTTACAAAAGCAGCAGTTGGTTCTGACCAGCGATGAAAAGCGTAAGGCCAAAACAATGGCAACCCGTGAGATTTATGCTAAAAGCATTCTTTTCGATTACTCCTACAAGTTTTTCTATGAGGATGGTTACGGTAAAGAGTCTCTGATTCTCAATCTGAAGGATAAAGATTATACAGACGAGGACATCGCCCGTCAATACTTTACCGCTTGTCTCCTGAGCTTTTATCAGCAGCAATATCTGTGGGGTACCCACAAAGCAAAATTGACTGATTTCAACATTGAAAAACCTCTCTGGATTTTTGTTGGTAATACTGTTGCCGGAGAAGACTCCGATATCCTCAATGTTCTCAAATTTTTTGCAGGGTTTTTAAATGACGCAGCAAAAACCAAGGTGTGGCTTAAGGAGTTAATGGCAAATACTGCAATTCTGCTGGATGCAAAAGGTAAGAATATATTCCATGATCGCTTTTCTCCTTTGATGCAGAGCAATGCGACAGAAGTGTATGCGGATATCCTCAGAAAGCTATTCAATACCGATGCTCCGCAACGGCTTAAGGTGATCAACTTAAAGAGCAGCAAGGGTGAGCTGGCCTTGCGTGTTGGTGATGCAGAACCGTTTGGCCTGATCAATATTGGCGATGATGCCGGTTTTTTCAAAGAAGCCGAAAACATCACAATGTTTGATACGGAAGCTGACGATTTTGGCGGGTCGATGTTCGGCACACTTAATCAAAAAGAGAGTCGGTTGCATGTGCTGATCGGCTCACGAAAATTTACCGAAGGGTGGAGCAGTTGGCGAGTTTCAACGATGGGGCTGCTCAACATGGGTAAAGGTGAGGGTTCGCAAATTATCCAGTTATTCGGGCGGGGTGTGAGGTTAAAGGGTAAGGAGTATTCCCTCAAGCGCAGTACTCCAGGCCAGCGGCCAAAAGGTGCATATCTTGAGCGACTGGAAACACTGAACATCTTCGGGGTGAATGCCGGCTATATGGCAACATTCAAAGAGTACCTGAAAGAAGAGGGTGTCAGCACATCCGATGAGATGATCCAGCTTGATTTCAAAACCCGCTCCAATCTCCCCACAAACAAGCTTAAAACACTGTTGCTCAAAGACGGCTATAAGGACAACCAGATCAAGGGATTCAAGCGCACTCATTTTCCATGGCTTTACGAAGTGCCTGCCGAGTTTGCAGGTAAAATCAAAGAGGCTCATATCGATCTCGATTTGTATCCAAAGATTGAAGCCATGAGCTCGCAGAATAAAGAGAGTGCTCACGAACAAATCGCCATTCTTAATAGTGGAAAGATTGCCAGCGCAACCATGGCAATGTTTGATTTCGACCGGATTTATCTGGCGGTTCAGGAGTATAAGCTGCAGCGCAGCTGGAGCAATCTCCGCCTTGAACAGTCACGACTGGTTGATTTCTGTCTGACGCACAATGAGTGGTATACCCTCTTCATACCCTTGGAAGAGCTGACTATCAGGTCTATCACCGCTATAAGGAAACAGGAAGATATTCTCATCCGGTTACTGCAGGATTATACCGATCGTTTTTACAAGTCATTGAAAACTGCGTATGAAGGACAGTTTTACGACATTGTGAATGTCAAAGAAGAAGATGATGCATTACTCAAGCTCTACCACTTTGACATCGATAACACTGAGGATGGCGAAGCTTATGAGAAGAAAATCCGGGCACTCCAGCAACTTGTGACGAATGGGAGACTGGGCGAAGCAAACCAGTGGAATGCAGGACAGATGGTTGCGCTCAGCTTTGATCATCATCTCTATTACCCTTTATTCGCAGGGCTTTTCGAAGGAGCTGTTCCTTTAAAAATGCGACCACTGGTATTCGATGCACCAAGTGAAGTACAGTTTGTGCACGACCTTGAAGCGTTCTATAAATCACCAATCGGCCAACAAGTTATTGGCAAGCGCAGCCTCTACCTGCTCCGCAATGCCGATACAAAAGCCAAGGGTCTTGGATTTGCTTTGGCAGGAAATTTCTATCCAGATTTTCTGCTATGGTTGGTAGACGACACTACAGGAGAACAATGGCTGAACTTTATTGATCCAAAAGGGTTACGCCAGATGAACCTGACCGATCCCAAGCTTGGCCTTTACAAGGAAGTCAAAGTGATCGAGGAGAAGCTCGGTGATCCAAAACTGACACTGAACGCTTTTATTCTGTCAGCGACTCGATTTGAAGGGTTGCTCAATGTTACCTGCCAACAAGCAGACCTTGAAGAGCGCAATGTCCTGTTTATGCCAGATGGTGGGCCGGTATATTTGAAGAAGATGTTTGAGAGGGTAGGAGCAAATTGTTTAAGTTGAACTAATTGTACACACTGACACAAGAAATTGCGAGAAATTGGGGACGTTGTTAATAATGTACACTTCCCTTGCGCAAGTATGATTCTATATTTACGGGACGCTCATGACTAACTGTACTTGAGTCACCGAGATAGTGTTTTAAAGGAACGTCTGTTCATTTACTAACCTTAAATCTTACAGTGCCTTACCCTTCCAGGAACTTGGGGACGGTGTTTTTATCGTATAGTTATGGGAGGGACGGGAGGAGTAGTCAGTGCTGAAGGCTTAGAGGAAAATTTGTTGGCTGCATATTCCATATTATATCCTTATAGAATCCATAATTTACGGTTATATGTGATCATGATTGCATTTTTGCTGAGAGTGACACGCCTGTTGTTCTTATCGCAGGGCCGCGTCAGGCAGGCAAAACTACCTTGGCATGAGCACACCTGTGCAAAGTGTACCACCTCTACCGGAGTAAAGTGTGCCACCCCACAATCCGGATTTGTAACATCATAAACAGTACCTTCGGACTAAAAAAACCGGAGATATTACAATGGCAAACCAAAGTTTCCATCTGGGTCCCTTCACCTCCAGTCGCTTCAGGCACTTCTCGAGTCCGACGGCTTAAATCCACCTGAAGCCGGAGACCTTGCATTCTGCATCCTCAGCTACGAGCGCAACGTCCAGTCCCGGCGCAAGCTCCATCATGCCCTCAGGCACCTCATGCGAGCGGCCAATCAGTTAATCAGACAGTGCCAGGGCTTGACGATCTGCGGCATTCTAATAAAATTTACAGAACGAACCCATTCAGTTATTGGCAAAAGGGGGTACCTTCGCTCAACACTTTTTTCCGGAGATTATGACGTTTTATTTCCCTGATGCTTGCCAGAAGGGTCGACCGGTCAATGTTACTGTGCTGAGAAAGATAGTTCTGAGTTCTGTGGAGGGAAGAATCGTGAAGACAGCTTGCTGTGCTGAGGGTAGTAGCCGGCGGTGGTGGTGTTTTAAAGGCGTACAGGCTGCATTTTTCTTGGTGTACCTCAGGACGTAAGGCTTGGTGTAGCTGTTTTCGTCGGCATTGTTCTGCATGTAATGTCGAGAGCCTCGGCGGTAATTCCAGCCGCTCCATCATGAAAAGCGGTGAGGCTGTTCTCTCCGTATTCATGAGCAAGTTTTTGGGCGAAGAGCATATTTCCTGATATCTGGATTATTACGTAGTAGTTATGCCAATATTTTTCTTTCCCTGTCACCCCTTTTTATATTAATATTAATGGTATAGAGCCTCAGTATGAAATTTGCATTGTTAATTATAAACGGATCGACTCATGAAATTTTATGCAAAAAAATATGTTACCCGGCGATGGATCATGTACCTTCTTGCCTGCCTGAGTATGGTGACTGTTTCTTCACTTTCCATTGCGGCCACACCAAAAATTGGTGATAGCTATAACGGCGGAGTTGTGTTCTATGTTGATGGTACCGGACAGCATGGTCTAATTGCTGCAAAAGATGATATGACGGGTTCTTCTGGCAAAGCGGAAGGGTTTTTTAACTGGTATGGTGCCAAGGTTGCGGCCAACACGTTTGTGGATGGTTATAGCGACTGGTTTTTACCGAACAAAGAGCAGTTGAATCAGATCTATATTCATCGCGGTGTTCTTGGCGGCATTGTTACTACCTATTACTGGAGTTCCTCCGAAAGCGATGCCGGTAAAGCGTGGGCGCAGGACTTCAGCAATGGCCAACAGCTCGATGGAAATAAGACAAACACAAGTCGTGTAAGGCCTATCAGGTCGTTTTAAATTATTCCGTCTTTGCTGAGATGAGTAGCAGGAATAACCAGTTATTTTTTGCTCATTGGTTGAGTTGTATATAAAATACCTGTTGATTTGCAGTTATTATAGGTAAAATACACTATAGGCTCGATATCTTCAGGGAGTTGGAGGCTCCGTGTCATGAACATTAATTTCCGGAGTTTTCCGTCAGGAATAGTGCTTCTTGGCCTCTATTTTCTTTTTTCAGGCTGCAGTACCGATAATAACCTGCGGGAATCTCTCGATATGTTGTACAAACAGGCACTTTACTGTAGCAGTCGCGGGGACTATCGGAAGGCTCTTGATTTTTATAACAAAGCGCTTGCCCTTGATACTCTGAAAGCAAACACGCCGTGGGTCGTCAAGGCATTGAATGCGAAGAGGGTTATTGAAGGACTGACAGGGGAGTATTACGAGGCGATCAAAACCACGGCACGTCTTGAAAAACTTCCGTCAGGGATACTGTCTGATTCCCTTCGTACGTCACTGTTTACCGATAAGGCAACCTGGCTTCGCGAATTAGGAAGCTTTGGCGCTGGCTTCGGCTTCTCTTGAACATATAGTTGCTCCTTCTCCTGCTGTCCGATTTGAATTGGCTTCCTTGTACCAGAAGTCTGGCGATTATAAGAAAGCCATTGAAATATATCGTCATCTATCAGGTGTGGAGCATGATCCTGCTACCAGGATTACAGCTTATGCAGGGCTTCTGCAATGCAAGGTGTCGCAGCCGCAACTTGTTTTTGAAAAGGCTGATGCTATTGCCGTAAAGATTGCTGCTGAGTCGGGAAGGGTTTTAGCGATGAAAGGTGCATTGGAGCAAAGGATTCAGGCGCTCAGAGCAGCATCAAAAAGTGTTCGGCTTCTTGAGAAGCATCGCAGAAATGCCAGCTTTTTTTTATTCAAGGCACTTATTCTTGCCGAAGAGTCCCGCAATCCCTTGCTGTTACAGATACTTCGTCTTGAATCGAATGCGGTCATTGTGCTCAAACCCGATCCTTTTCGCGAAGCTGCTGAATATTTTCGTCTAAAAAATATGCAGTATGCCCAGGCATCCGCTCTTTTAATGCTTGGAGGGAGCAAGTTGCTTAAAGATGACGAGCGGATCAGAGCTTTGCAGCAGGGTGGAGCAATAAACAGAAATTATGCTCCACCGTATCCGACAGAAGACCTTTTTCAGCTTGAAAAAAAATCAGCGAGGCGTCTGACTGGCTTGCTGCTTGAAAAATCAAGAATTTTTGAGCTTTTTGATGCTGCAGAACAATCGGGTCATCTTGACCTGCAGCGTTCATTGCAGATTTATCGAAAATGCTTCAATCTTGGCAAAGGTCATGAAGCTCTCGAAGCGGAAATTTCTCAACTGCAGCATGAAATTTCCGGGCTGCTTCAGCGAAAAGCTGATATTTTCATTCGGGCAGAAGGATTTGAAAAAAACCGGAGTGCCGATCAGGCTCTTAACATCAAAAGAGGCAGATTGATTGAGCTTCTTCCCCAGGTGAGGATCGTTAACCCTGTTGCAGCTGAAGCGATCCAGTTTATCCCGGTAACGCTTCATACACTTCAGTCAGCCATGAAGGAGGAGCAGGCGATAATTAAAACTCTTATTTCAGACAGCCTTTGTGGTGCCATGCTGATCAGCAGGAGGCAGTTGCAGATAGCTCGAAGCGAAGTGTGTTTCGACTCGCTTAATACGTCGGGCTCGAAGAAAGAGGCTTTCAGGAGTGAATTTGCATCGAGTTCTTCTGTCCGTAGGCAGAGTTCCTCAGAACAGGAATGGTTTAACAAAGCATTTTATGAGCCATTTGCCGGATCTCTTGGCAGCTACAAGCATCTTGTTGTTATCAGCGATGATCTTATTCCTTATCATATCTTGAGCAGGAATAATCATGTTATACCTGAGAAAAGGTATTCATATCTGCAGTCGATTAAAGAGTTTTCATTATTATCTGAACATCCGGAATCAGACCAGACTGTGTCCCGAATTCTATTCTACCGTGCCGATAAGGTGATAGAAGCAAGGCTGCAAAAACTTTTTTTCCCGCGCGACAGAGTTTTTCTTCTATGGAAAAACTATAGTGGAGTTAAGCTTGAAGCCCTTCATCAAAAGATCAGTCAAGAGATGCAGGGGACGGTTTCCGGGTCGGCGGCACTGTTTTCACTTGGCAGAAACTCTGATGAAGGACGTGAAATATGGATGAATATTTCCTCTTATGGCATTGATTAAGGAGGGATAAAGGAGCTTTTTTGTAAATTCGCAAGACTGAAAGTTTTAGCATTTCCTTGAGTTATTGTAAGTGGGGTTGTTTTCTATGACGGAACAGGGGACAAGCAGCATAGCACTGGAGCTTCTTATAAGGGAGTTGAAAAATGCCAGAACGGAAAGAAACCTTTCTCTTGACGATGTCAGCCTGCTGACCAAGGTCAAAAAGAACTATCTTGAAAAAATAGAGGAAGGGGATTTCAGTTTTCTACCCAGGGTATATATTTTTACCTTCATCAAGGAATATGCACTCATGATGGGGGTTGGAAACGATGAAGCTTTTGAACAATGCAAAAAGGAGCTGCAGCTTACCTGTGCGCTTAAGGATTATGTTTCAGCCGATAAAGATGTCGCCAAGACTGAAACAAAGCCAAGCCAAGATGCCAACTTTCGTGATGTCTTTCAGGAAGTCTTTCGTGATGTCTTTCGGGCTGACTTTCGGAAAGTCTTTAGTGAAGTCTCACGGGGTGTCTTTCGGGATGTTCGTTTTCCCAAATCTGTTGTGTTGCTGATAATCGGCATTGTGCTTGTTGTTGTTGCAGGGCTGTCCCTTTTTCGTATAAATCATAAGGTACAGTCTTCAGCTCCTCACTCTTCGAGTCCCGTTACTCTTCCTTCTCCAACCGGAGAAGATACGGTTGCTGTTGCTGAACCAATTTCAGATCCTCTTATGATTACTGGTGCGAATAAACCTGGACTTAAAGCTGTACTCTTACCATCTCATCCACCAGCGCCACATAGAGTTGATTCTGTTCCGCTTCTGCTCCTGAAACTAACTCGAATTCCAGGGAGTGGGGTAAAAATGTTTCTTTTCTCCCATCGTCAAAATCTTCTCCTTACCGAAAAGTGCTTGTCGTTCGCTTGGTGGAAGATTATTCATGGGTCAAGGTTATCGCTGATGACAGTGCCAAGGTATACCCTGGCGGGAAGTTTACTAAAGGTCAGGTGCTTCGATACGAGGCTCGCAAAATGTTCTGGGTTAATATAGGTCGGCCAAAATATGTCGAATTGTACCTCAACGGAAAAAAAATTCCTCAGACTACTGAGCGTGTCCTTATCATTCATTGAGCATTTTCCATACATCGAACTTTTTTTCAAAGAGTGTGTCGTGTTTTCAATAAAATAGGATAAATTAAGTCCAGTTAAAGGAATTAATAATGTTGTTTAAACATTTGTTAAGGTGAAGTTCACCATTCACGTCATTGATTCACGAGTCTTGATGATGTTTGTTATTGTTATAAAGAATGTTTATTGCCTATTATTGTTTTTTATTTGAAGGGAAGACAGTTGTGTTGTCTCCAGACAGTTGCGAAGGAAATCTGTTGGAGTGGATTTTCCAAGACCGGTTAAAGCAATGAATAACGTAACATTAGTAATGGCATAAGCCGAAACCACGAATATTGAAAGAATTATGGCAGACATGAAGGTTTATTTTGATAACAATGCCACGACACCGCTTCATCCGGAAGTGAAAAAGGAAATGATTGCGGCGATGGAAATGTTTGGCAATCCTTCCAGCATGCATTCTTATGGACGTGAAGCAAGGGCAAATGTGGAGAATGCCCGCAGGAAGGTCGCTGATTTTATCGGGGCAACCGAAAAAGAAATTATTTTTGTCGGCAGTGGATCGGAAGCCAACAATACTGTGCTCTCACTTTTCGTCTGTGGCTCGAGCCAGTGTATTCCTGGTTCAAAGATGCGCAGTTCAATTATTACCACCAAGATAGAACATCCCTGTGTTCTTGAGACCTCTGAATGTCTTGGACACCGTGGTGTACGAGTAAAATATCTTGATGTTGACCAGTATGGCAAAGTCGATCTCGATCAGCTTGCAGGAATGCTTGCCGATGATGTTGGTCTGGTTTCGATCATGATGGCGAACAATGAGATAGGCACCCTGCAGGATATTGAAACTATTTCAAAAATGGTGCATGCAAGCGGGGCATTAATGCATACCGATGCTGTGCAGGCAGTTGGCAAGGTACCGGTAAATGTCAGCAAACTTGGTATTGATTTTCTTACTATATCAGCTCATAAGATATATGGTCCGAAAGGCGTCGGTGCTTTGTTTGTAAAAAAAGGTGTTCCCTATTGCCCATTGATAAGGGGAGGTCATCAGGAACTGGGCCGGCGAGCAGGTACAGAAAATACCCTCGGTATTCTAGGTCTTGGAAAAGCGGTTGAAATGAGGGCAATCGAAATGCCGGAGGAGGAGGAACGGCTGCTCGAACTGAAGTACATTCTCAGGAACGGGATCGAGGAAAGCATCGATGATATTCATTTTAACGGCCACCCTACGGATGCTCTTGCCAGTACCCTTAACGTCTCATTTACAGGGGTTGAAGGCGAAGCTATCCTGCTTTATCTCGATATCGAAGGTATTGCTGTTTCTACTGGATCGGCATGTGCATCTGGATCTCTTGACCCTTCGCATGTGCTTCTTGCGACTGGTGTGGATGCTGAGCTTGCACATGGCTCGATCCGTTTCAGCATGGGTCGGGAAAGTTCAAGGAAGGAGGTCGATTACCTCCTTAATGTTTTACCAGGAATAATTGAAAGAATCAGAAACATGTCAACGGCTTATATAAAAGGAGGATTGCATGCTGCAGGCAGGTGAGTGGGCATATAGCGAAACGCTGAAGGAACATTTTATGAATCCCAAGAATATTCTTCAGGGAGAGAATACTGATGAATTCGACGGTGTCGGTATGGAAGGTAACCTGCAGTGCGGGGATCAGATGATGGTAGTGATAAAGGTGGACAAGGAAAAAGAGGTGATTACTGATTGTCAGTGGAAAACCTATGGTTGTGCCAGTGCTATTGCCAGTACATCCATTCTTTCCGAAATGGTCAAAGGCAGGACTCTTGATCAGGCATTTCATATATCTCCCAAAGAGGTAGCTCAGGCGCTCGGAGGGCTTCCGGATCATAAAATTCACTGTTCAGTGCTAGGTGATAAGGCTTTACGGGCTGCCATAAATAATTACTATACCCGCAACGGTCAGGAAGACAAGGTTAAGAAGGAGCAGTCCAAAGTGATCTGTCAGTGTATGAGTATCACAGATCATGATATAGAGGATGCAGTTCTTGAAGGTGCCCGAACCTATTTTGAACTGCAGGAGCGCACCAAGCTTGGTACGGTATGTGGTCAATGCAAGGAGGAAGCCGAAGTGCTGCTTGAAAAATTCAAGCATATTCATTTCGGTGTCTGAAGGTCTCTCTCAAGAGCCTTTATGGAGCATAAATTATGTGGTCACATCCGGATCGTGATAAAAACAAAGATGGGGGACATGATTGTCCCCCATCTTTGTTTTATTTTCTTTCCGACATTGTTTCTGCTTATGCTGTTGAGTATGAAAGCATCTTTATCTAGCATCTATGGCAGTAAGGTCCATTTTTTCAAATGTTTACTATTTTAACAATACGTTACAGGAACAAAGAGTATTCATGATGAGAACAAGCGGAAGTAACACTTTTTACATTCATACGTTCGGGTGCCAGATGAATCAGTCTGACTCCGGAATCATAACAGCTTTGCTACAGCAGGCGGGGTATATTCCCGCTGAAAGCGAGGATGAAGCAGGGATTATTCTGCTTAATACCTGCGCTGTCAGGGAAAATGCAGTCGATCGCATTGAGCATTATCTCCAGCATCTTCATGGGCTGAAAAAAAGACATAAAGGCCTGATTGTAGGCGTGTTAGGGTGTGTACCGCAGTATCAGCGGCAGGAGATGTTTTCCCTTTCTCCGGCAATTGATTTCCTTGCCGGCCCTGATACCTACCGTTCTCTTCCATTGCTTATTCGGCAAGTTCAAGCCGGGCAGAAACCTTTCTTTTTAGAGTTTAATTCTGCAGAAACCTATGAAGGAATTGAGCCGGTCAGGCAGGGGTCGATCAGTGCTTTTGTGCCGGTCATGAGGGGGTGCAACAACATGTGTGCTTTCTGCGTTGTGCCGTTTACACGCGGCAGGGAACGCAGTCATCCATTCACTTTGATAATGGGCGAAGTCCGGCAGCTTGTTGCTTCCGGGTACAGGGAGATTACCCTTCTTGGACAAAATGTCAATTCCTACAGCGATCCGGAAGAGGGTCACGATTTTGCAGCTCTTCTTGAAGCTGTCAGTCGTGAAGCTCCCCTGGCAAGGATCCGGTTTACTACCTCTCATCCGAAAGACATCTCCGAGGCGCTTGTGCGTACTATAGCCGATCGTCCAAATATCTGCAATCATATTCATCTGCCGGTGCAGTCTGGTTCTTCAAAAATTCTCGGGCTTATGAACCGCGGACATACTATTGAGGAGTACAGAGAAAAAATAGCATTGATTCGTAAGGCTATTCCGGGAGTTATACTGACAACCGATATTATTGCCGGATTTTGCGGTGAGCAGGAGGATGATCATCAGGCAACGCTTGATCTTCTCTCGGAGGTACGTTTTGATTTGGCATACATGTTTTTTTACTCTGAAAGGCCAGGAACCCTTGCTGCACGAACTTTTGCAGATGATGTCCCGGAATTGACGAAAAAACGAAGGTTGCAGGAGATTATTGACCTGCAGAACAGTATATCCGGAGAACTGTATCAGGCGGCAGTTGGAACAGTTGTCGAAGTTCTTGCTGAATCAGAAAGCAAACGATCTTCACAGAAACTGATGGGGCGCACTGGGACGAATAGGGTTGTTATTTTTGATCGTGAACATTATCAGACAGGTGAACGGTTGAACGTGCTTATAACGTCATCTACTTCAGCAACATTGATTGGAAAACCGGAGTATTCTGTCGATCAGGTTTCCTCAATCGTTAAGGACAAATCCCTTTTCTATTAAGAGTTTTTTATCTCGTGCTGGATTTGTAAATTAAAATTCTGAAAACATTTTAATAAAAAGCTCGTATCCGGGCTTCGGAGATAAGTATAAGCATGTCAGTTTCTGTAAAACTTGGGTTGATTGATAAAGTAAGAGCACATCTTGAACTTCTTGATCCTGTTACCTGGATCAGTGTTTTTCCTTGCCTCGCAGGAGGCGTTATGGCTTCTGGTGCCATGCAGCCAACCCTTCACGACTATCTTCTTCTGCTTGCCATTTTTCTGATGTTTGGTCCTCTTGGTACCGGATTCAGCCAGTCAGTCAATGACTATTTTGATCTGGAGCTTGACAGGGTCAATGAACCTTCCCGCCCAATTCCTTCAGGTCGTCTGACGGAAATGGAGGCTTTAGGGAACAGTGTTGTCGTTCTTTTGCTTGCTATGGGTATCGGAGTCTTTATCGGGGTGCATATCGGTGGAGTTCGTGGTCTGGTTATTGTTTTGTCAATCATGGCAGCTCTTTTTGTAGCCTATATCTATTCCGCTCCGCCACTCAAGTTGAAAAAAAATATTCTGACCTCTGCTCCCGCTGTTGGCTTTTCCTATGGTTTCGTTTCCTTTTTATCAGCGAATGCATTGTTCGGTGATATTCGTCCGGAAGCTCTTTGGCTTGCCACTTTAAACTTTTTCATGGCAGTTGCCCTGATCATTCTTAATGATTTCAAATCAGCGGAAGGCGATAAGGAAGGTGGACTCAAGTCTCTAACGGTAATGATTGGTGCCAGAAATACCTTTCTTGTGTCATTTTTGATTATTGACCTTGTTTTTGGAGTCCTTGCCTACCTATCTTTTACCTGGGGGTTTATGATACCCATGGTGTTTGTGCTGATCGGTCTTGCCCTCAATCTTTCCATTCAGGTGCAGCTGTTACAGGATCCAAAAGGAGGATTATCATTTGTGAAGGGTGCTGTGGAAGATGGATTCGGTAATGCAATCGGTAAAAGTGATGTTCAGGAACACAATACATTTCTCAGGTTTCAGGTCATAAACAATATCCTGTTTTTACTCAACAATCTGCTTGTTGCCGGAATGGTTGGATTGAAATACATTAAATATTGACGATGTAGAGCTGGTATTGATTCTGTATAAGCATCAAATGTGGTTACAGTGGCCGGTTTTTTTTCAAGAGTCGCTGTATTGGTCTATTTTCAATAATTTCATTGTCCGGGAAATAGAGTAATCTTTAAATCAATGTGGTGCTATGAATACTCAAACAACCTTTTTTCTGCTTCCAGTTGTATGGCATAATGCACTGGTTACCTTGCTTACCTTTGTCTATGTGTTCAGTGTTCCTCCCCTTATGGATTACCTTGTAACCAATCATGCGCTTCCAAGGGATATCAGCCGTAAAATTACCCATATCTGTGCCGGTTCGGCCATCGTTTTTCTTCCGCTTTATATTGATACCGGTTGGTCGCACTATCTTAATATAACCGTGTTTGCTGTCTGGACGGTACTGTTGATCCAGAAAGGTCTGTTTGCTGCAGATGACGACCAGGCCGTAAAAACCATGACCCGTACTGGTGACAAGCGTGAATTGCTTAAAGGTACCCTCTATTTTGTGATTGTGGCGATGATCTGTGGGACTCTCTATTACAAGCAGTTTCCCGGTGTGCTGGCGATGGCTATTCTTGGTTGGGGAGATGGTCTGGCTCCGATAATCGGTACCCGGTACGGCAAATTGAAATATCGGGTACTTAGTGATAAAAGTGTTGAAGGCAGTCTTGCTTTTCTTGTTGGCAGTATTTTTGCGGGATTGTTTTTTGTCTGGCTTATTGTCCCTGAATTGTTTGATGCAGGAAAGATTGTGACTATTGCACTTATTGCTACTATTGTTGAAGGTGTAAGTCCTAAAGAGGTTGATAATCTTACCATACCTTTTGCGGTCATTGTCACAGCCTGTTATTTGTGAGATGAACGCATGAAGATGGGGGATATGCCAGCAACTTATTTTATCAGCGACATTCATATAGGGCTGCAGAACCCAAAAAGCGAGCAGCTCAAGCTGGATAACCTCGATCGGCTTTTTGCCATCATCAAGGCCGAGGGCAGTTCACTTTATATGCTTGGAGATATTCTTGATTACTGGATGGAGTTCCGTTATGTCATTCCAAAGGGTTTTTCCAGATTTACATGTTTATTGTCTGACCTTGTAAGCCATAACATAGAGGTGATTTATGTAGCAGGCAACCATGATTTTTATCTTGGGCGATATTTTGATGATGAACTTGGGGTAAAAACGATATACGGTATAAATGAGCGGGTGATTGATGGCCGTAAATTTCTGATTGCCCATGGAGATGGGCTGGGGAAAGGAGATATCGGCTATAAGCTTTTTACGCGTATTGTCAGGAACCGCTTTAATCTTTCACTTTTGGAGTTTCATCCTGATCTCGCTATCGGTTTGATAAAAAGTTTATCACGCTTAAGTCGTAAGCATAAAAAAGTCGATCAAGTGTTCGAAACCGATCGTTTGTTAAACTTTGCAGAATCATTGGCGACTGAAAAGAAGTTTGATTATTTTGTCTGCGGTCATAATCATGTTCAGGGAATAACGGAGCTTTCAGTCTCTCCCTGCAGGTATGTCAATCTCGGATCGTGGATTAATGGTAATTTGCCTTATGGAGTTTTTCAAAAATGGTTTTTTTAAACTCGAGGAGTTATAACGTTAATTTATAGAAAGCTGATGCTATGAGTAATTTAAACAAGGTTCTGAAACTTGGTTTACCGAAAGGAAGTCTGCAGGATTCAACTATCGATCTCTTTGCACATGCAGGATTTCATTTTTCTGTTCAGAGCCGATCCTATTTTCCTTCTATAGATGATGATGAGTTGGAAGCCATACTTATCAGGGCTCAGGAGATGGCTCACTATGTCGAGCTTGGTGCTTTTGATGTCGGGTTGACCGGTAAAGACTGGATTATCGAAACTGATGCCGATGTGGTTGAGGTTGCTGATCTTGTTTATTCAAAAGCGTCAATGAGGGCGGTGCGCTGGGTGCTTTGTGTTCCTGAAAACTCTTCCGTCCAATCGGTCAAGGACCTTGAAGGCAAGCATATTGCTACTGAAGTGGTTAATATATTACCAAGAAATATCTTGCAAAGAATGGCGTCAATGCTTTAGTGGAGTTCAGTTGGGGAGCCACTGAAGTCAAGCCGCCCGATCTTGCCGATGCCATCGTTGAAGTGACTGAAACAGGCTCATCTCTCAGGGCGAACAAGCTGAGGATTGTTGACACTATTCTTGAGTCAAATACAAAATTGATTGCCAATAAAAATTCATGGAATGACCCCTGGAAACGTGAGAAGATAGAGAATATGGCCATGCTGCTGCAAGGGGCTATTAACGCACAGGGAAAGGTTGGCTTGAAAATGAATGCGCCAAAATCTTCCCTTGACAAGATTATTGCAATTATTCCAGCTTTGCGTCAACCGACCATCTCTCATCTTTCCGAAGAAGGGTGGGTGGCACTTGAAGTTATCGTTAAAGAAAAAATTGTTCGCCATCTTATTCCGGAGCTGAAAAGATCCGGCGCTGAAGGAATATTTGAGTATGATATCAACAAACTGATTGATTGAAAGGCGTTACGGGTCTAATACATGAACTTGCAGGCTGCCCGAAACGGTGGCCTTTTTTATCGCTTCTATGCTTTTATGCTATCAGATATCTGTTTTGTTATTATTGCTGTTTTTTTTAGGGCTGTTGCTGAAAAACCTGATTGACTTTCCCTGTATGAGGGAGAATTCGCCCCATGCAGGGCCTTTGGTTTCGGTGATGGTACCTGCCCGCAATGAAGAGCTGAACATCGAACGCTGTGTCCGATCACTATTGAGGCAGGACTACGGGTCATTTGAGATTCTCGTGCTTGATGACGGCTCAACCGATGCTACCCTTGAGTTGTTGGATGGTCTTGCCACCGAGTTTGGGGAGCAGTTGCGGGTTTTTCGTGGTGAGCCGCTTCCGCCTGGATGGCACGGCAAGGCATGGGCTTGTTTTCAGCTCAGCAGCCAGTCAAAGGGCGAACTGTTGCTTTTTACTGATGCTGATACCATACATAAGCCTGATGCCCTCCGTCGCTCCGTTGGTGCGATACAAAGATCAGGCGCAGACATGCTTTCACTTATGCCCCATCAGGAGCTTGGATCATTCTGGGAAAAGAGTGTTGTGCCGCTGATTCATGTTATTCTCATGTGCTACTTGCCGCTTCGTTTAGTTCGAACAAGCCCGAGACCCGCTTTTTGTTTTGCCAACGGTCAGTATATTTTTTTTCGTAAGGTGTTGTATGAGCGTATTGGCGGCCATGCTGCCGTTAAAGATGCGATTGTCGAAGATGTCTGGCTCTGCAGAGCTGTTAAGAAAGCGGGAGGCAAGGTTGTCGCTTTTAACGGCTCAGATGTGGTTAGTTGCAGGATGTATCATAATTTTAAGGAGATCTGGGATGGGTTTTCAAAAAATCTATTTGCCGCCATTGGCTACAGCACTCCGGGGCTTTTAATGCTGGTGTCGATAATTGCCGCACTCTACATAGTACCCTATGCATTTTTGTTCCGCTCACTGATGTTCGGGAACTCAGATGTAACATTGTTCTGGATTCCTCTTTTCCAGATTATCATCGCCCTTCTTTGCAGGCTCATTATAGCAAGTGCGTTTCGCCAGTCACTTCCGATAGCTTTCCTTCATGTTCTCTCCGAGATGGTACTGATTGCCATAGCGTTTAACTCGTTTCTTACGATAAAATTCGGAAAAGGGGCAAGCTGGAAAGGTCGGCACTACAATTTTTCCTGACAGCGGGGAGAATTCGGGGAAGGTGATATTTTTTTTTAAATTGCACGATTAAAATCAGCACATTCAACCAGGGTGATCTGAATCGGCTAAAAGTGTATCAATTCAAACAAGACTATTCTTATGGGTTTCTTATCGAACATATTCGGAAAAAAGGAAGTTGAGTTGAAGCTTCCAAAGGTTATTGAAGATGTGAATCTGATAAAAACGATGGAAGGTCATCTCGACAGGGTGTTAGGTGTTAAATTCAGTGCCGATGGGAAAAAACTTGTCAGCGGAAGTTTTGATGAACAGGTTATGCTGTGGGATGTTGAATCCGGCAGACAGCTGCTTACCTTGAAAGGGCACGACACCTGGGTTGAGTGCGTCGATATCAGCCGCGATGGCAGACGGCTTGCCAGTGGCAGCACTGACAGCACAGTAAGAATCTGGGATGCTTCTACCGGACAGTGTCTGCATGTCTGCAAAGGTCATGATACTGCCGTACGCATGGTTGCCTTCAGTCCGGACAGCAAAATTGTCGCGAGCTGTTCACGCGATACAACAATCAGGTTATGGGATGTGGAAACAGGAAAAGAACAGTCACGGTTTCTCGGCCATAAATCATATATAGAATGTCTTGCATACAGCCATGATGGAAAAAAAATCGCCAGTTGCGGAGAAGAACCAATCATAAAAATCTGGGATGCAGAAACCGGAAAAAATATTGCTAACTTCAGTACAAATGACAGACTTTCTCATGCATTGGTTTATAGTCCGGATGATAAGCTTATAGCTTTCTGCGGACGTGATTCCAAGGTCAAGATTCTCAATGCGGGAAGTGGCGAAATTATCACCGTCTTTGAGGGTCATGACGATGCTGTGCGCAGTGTCTGTTTCAGTCCTGATGGCACCAAGGTTGCCAGTGCAGCAAACGATGAATCGGTTCGACTTTGGGATGTAAAGTCAGGTAAACAGCTGCATTCTTATCGAGGTCATGTGCTCGAAGTGCAATCGGTTGATATCTCTCCTGACGGCAAAATAATTGCGAGTGGAAGTGATGATCGCAAGATCAAGCTCTGGGCAATAAGGTAGTAAGCGTTTCCCATCGGGTTTATGACAGCTGAGAGCTCTTAAAAAGGGCCAACTGCTTTTTTTTGCCAAAAATAAAAAAGTAGTGTAAACTGCTCAACTTCCTTTTTGAATTAGCTTAAAGTGAGTAAATTCATTTTACGAAAAATAAATTCGTTTTTGAACGCCTCATGTCGAGGTTCGTTCATTGTAACGCCAAATTTTAATGGCAAAAATAAAAAGAGGTAGATATGGGTAATCAGGTTGAAGGAACTGTTAAATGGTTCAACGAAGAAAAAGGTTACGGCTTTATCGAGCAGAAAGGCGGCAAAGATGTTTTTGTGCATCACAGTGCTATCAATGGCACTGGTCGCAAAACTCTTGTTGAAGGCCAGAAAGTCTTGATGGAAGTAACCCAGGGAGCGAAAGGGCTACAGGCTGAAGATGTAACTCCTCTCTAAATNATTTTCGAACCATAGAACGGTTCTTCATGCCGTTTAGTCCGAGCGGCTTTGCCTGCGGATTAGTTTTCAGCACTATCGTATTATTATGAATGTGGTTGTTATGATTAACCGCACAAAGCTTTTTCATGAGAAGCCGAACAGTTTCAACTATGGCAGAAACGCAAAGGGCGCATAACTATGCGCCCTTTGCGTTTCTGCGATTTGCGGCAACAAGGTTGTATCTTCGACATCGGCTTTACAAAAGGGCTTATTGTTGTGATACAGAGTATTGAAGTTTTCTGTTTCTCCGACAAGAGGGAATATTGTAGTGACCAACATCATAAGAACAGACGAAATAAAGAGCATGAGCATTATTTTACTTGATATCGGAAACGTGATTGCATCGGTAGATTTTTTAAGATTCTGCAGAGGAGTAGTGCCCGATGGGGTTTCAGACCTGCAGGCGGTGTCCAGAAAATATTGTGAAGGAGAGCTGAAAACCAAGTTTGATCAAGGTATTATTGCACCACTTGACTTTCTCTGCATGATTGACCGAGATTCTTTGACCGGAAATATGAGCCATGGTAAAATAAGGGAACTGTGGCAGGATGTGTTTTCCCCGTTGGAAGGTGCAGAGGAGGCCGTGGAAACTCTCAGCAGAGAATATCGGATCTGGATAATGAGCGATACCGATCCATTGCATTTTGCTTTTCTCTTGAACCATTATTCTTTTTTAAGGGAGCTGGAACGTTACTATCTTTCTTATCAGCACGGGTTTCTGAAAAGCTCACCTGAAGCATTCGAATATCTTCTTCATGATTCAGGATTGCCAGCACATGAGTTTGTGCTGATTGATGACCTGCCTGAAAACTGCAATTCGGCTGCCGCGGTGGGGATAAAAAGCATCAGATTTGAAACATGGCCAGAAACAATCACTGCACTTGATGCTTTACAGTCAAAACCATGATAATCAGATGCAATGACTGATGTTAAGAAAAAAAAGCAGATGGTTACCGTTCCCGTGTCCGAAATCGAGCTGCATGCAATGCGTTCGCAAGGAGCAGGCGGACAGAATGTCAACAAGGTTGAGACTGCGGTTCATCTGCGTTTTGATATCAGAGCTTCTTCTCTTCCGGATGAGATAAAGGAACCTCTGCTCAGAATGAGGGATAAGCGTCTTTCAAGAGAAGGAGTTCTTATCATTAAAGCACAGCGTTTTCGTTCAAGAGAGAAAAATCGAGAAGATGCTGTTAACAGGCTTCAGGTAATTCTGGGAAGCGTGACCGATGTTCCAAAAAAACGCAGGAGGACAAAACCAACCATCAGTTCAAAAGTTAAACGACTTGAAACAAAAGAGAAGCGCTCAGCTGTCAAGTCGCTGAGAGGTCGCATCGAGTGGTAGTGGAGGAATGGTAAGGAAAACTTAAGTGAACAATCAATGGGCACTGAAACTGACTTGATTCCTGGCATCTTTAACTATTGTGACCGCTGGTGCGAGCGCTGCACCTATACTTCTCGTTGCCTTCAGTTTCAGATTGAATCTGAAGAAACACAGAGTAGTGATGCCTTGCGGGATTTTGATGCTTTGAATACACGGTTTTGGGAGGATATGGGTGAAGCTCTTGTGCAAGCAATGCGTCTTATCAGGGATATTGCAGCACAGGAAGGTATCGAACCTGAAGATCTTGACAGGGAAACCGCATCTTCAGAACTGTACGAGAGTTTCCATCGGAACGCCCGCGAACATTCTTGTGCAAGTGCAGCTCTTGTCTATTCCGGTATGGTTAACGATTGGTTTGCAGCTTTTGACGACTTTTTCGAATCTGAGGAGGAGTCACTGTTAACCAATCACCATCTCTTTCTTGATGAGCATTTCCAGGTCATCAGACATTATCAGTATTTTATCTATCCGAAAATTGTCCGTGCAGTCGAAGGTCGTCTGAACGAACCTGCTACAGTTCATAACGATGCGGAAAGTGATGCCAGCGGTACCGCTAAAGTTACCCTCATAGCTATTGATCGCTCTCTTGCTTCATGGAGCGTACTTTATGCCGAGTATCCTGCATATGAAGATAAAACACTTTCTATTCTTGTTCATCTTGATCGTCTGCGCCGTTCACTTGAAGTTGTTTTTCCTGCTGCCAGGGCCTTTATACGTCCCGGCTTTGATTCATAGAATTATACAGACAACCATTTCATCACAAATAATTTATGCTTAACACAAACGAACCCTATCTTGTAGAATTTTTACTCCAGTGCCAGCCTGGACAACCGAGAACAAGAGGAAACTGGGAAGTTGACCACCATGGGACTCCCTTTCTTCTCCCTTCAATTGGAGGCATTACCCTGAATGTGCAGGTAGGAGATCCGGCTTTTGGCTGGCAAGGTGATCATATAGAGCCAGGTGTGAGCTGCACTGCCGATACCAATAAACCATTCGAGCATCCAAATGTCGGCTTGCAGATCTATTCTTGTGCAGGTAACCTTGCCACAGTCGCGACCGGTGAAGCAAAAGGAGCAGAAGGACGTGTACTCGGTCATCATGGCGGATCGGAACATGTCATCGTGGATTTTGTGCGCGATGTCAAGGAAAAGCTGCTTTACAGCGATACCATTATCATCAGGGGGAAAGGCCAGGGGCTGAAGCTTACGGACTATCCTGATATTATTCTGTTCAATCTCGATCCCGATCTGCTTAAGGCCATGAATATTCGGGAACATGAAGATGGAGTGCTCGAAGTGCCGGTTACAACGGTTGTTCCAGCAGTCTGTATGGGATCAGGAATCGGTTCGGCTCATGTGGCAAAAGGGGATTACGATATCATGACCAGCGATGCTGAAACGGTAAAAGAGTACGGCATCGACAAAATCCGTTTCGGTGATTTTGTAGCACTTCTGGATCATGATAACCGTTATGGAAGAGCGTATCGCAAAGGAGCCGTCAGTATCGGTATAATTGTACACAGCGACTGTATGGAAGCAGGTCACGGGCCTGGCGTCACCACGCTCATGACCTGCGCATCGTCACTTATCAGACCGGTAATCGATCCTGAAGCAAATATTGCAGACCGTCTTGGTATCGGAACGGTATTGAAAGGGAATAAAAAAAGTGTATAGACGAAGAAAAGTCTCAATCTGTCAATAAGGTTGATATTTTATTCTGTCATGAGATATTTATCTGTATTTTATCCGGATAATATTATTCATAACTTAACAGATAATGAACAGACAAAATATTCAATATTTCACAGCATTTGATGGCAGTCGCTGTATTGCTGAAGGAGGGCTGGTAGAGGTTATCATAAAGGTTAAAGAGAAAATTGATATTGGTGAAGCGCTCTCGGTATTAATATTTGACGGTATCAGCAGTGATCTTGTTGAAGTGGATTTTCGTGGAACGAAGGAAGATGTTCTGAAGAGTTTGGGAAATTCCACAGCACTTGAAAACAATCAGGAAACAATTTATCGAGGGCCGGGACGCCCGAAGCTGGGGGTTATTCCTCGGGAGGTCACCTTACTGCCAAGGCATTGGGAATGGCTTAATAGTCAACCTGGAGGCGCATCTGTGGCTCTTCGTAAACTGGTTGAGGAAGCTAGGCGCATGAACAGCGATCGGGATCAGTTGCGTACAGCACAAGAGGCTGTCTACAGATTCATGTCGGCCATGGCTGGTGATCTGCCGGGATTTGAGGAGGCAGCAAGAGCCTTGTTCGCTGTAACTTCTGAAAAGTTCAATGAAATCGTAACCACATGGCCGGACGACATCAGGAAGCATGTTCAGCAACTTTCTGGAAGTATATTCAACAAAAAGCCCTCCGTTGTTGAAGGGCATTTTGTTGAATGATTGAACAAGTGTTATCAGCAGTTTCGAACTGTTGATGAGGTACGATCCTTGATAGTTGTCTCGTCGAACTCGTCCCAGTTGTGCTCATCGTGCTCACGCTGGTAACCGGCCTCTTTAAGACCGAAGCTCATGTCGGCAACCATTTCCGGACGCAGCTCCTTGAGGTTCTTCACCTCGTTCTGGGTCAGAATCCTGGACTTGTCGAAACCAAGGTCGATCTCGATCTTGTTATTTTTGGTCTTGACACGATCAATATCATAGAAGCGCTTGGTAATGGTGGTCTGGGCAAAAGCCTTCAGACAGCCCAGCATATACTTGCGGACATAGGGATCCCTGATCCATGGATAGCTGAAGAAGGTCTTGCGTGCGTAGAAACGGGCGTATGATTTCAAAACCAGTTTCAGCACATCTTCGCGCTCCATGTTGTCGGGCTTGATAATCGGTGTCACAAAGTTGTAGCGGGAGTAGTCGCGGACCTCTACCCTGTCGCCAAGCTCTTTGAAGAGATCCGAAAAAGGCCATGGGGTGTAAATGGTCCAGTTGGCCATATCCGGATCCCAGTCTTTACAGAGCTGGTAGGTTTCCTCGATAGTTTCAGGGGTTTCGTGTTCGAGTCCCATAACAAACTGGGCTTCTGCTACAATACCGTTTTTCTGCAATAGCTTGATGGCAAGCTTGTTTTCTTCAATGGTTGTCTCTTTACGGAATCGGTTGAGGTTCATCTGGCTGGCTGCTTCAGTTCCTAGCGAGACGTGTACCAAGCCTGCTTTACGGAAGAACGGCAGAAGGTCTGCGTCGCGCATGATATCGGTTACGCGGGTATTAATGCCCCAGGTAACGTCAAGCTTGCGGTCGATGAGCTCCTGACATAGGGAAACGAATTTCTGTTTGTTGATTGTCGGTTCTTCGTCAGCAAGAATGAAAAAGCCGACCTTGTACTTTTTCACCAGCACCTCTATCTCATCGACGAAAGTCTTTGGGCTGCGTGCACGGTAGCGGCGCCAGAACTGCCACTGTGAACAGAATGTACAGGTAAAGGGACATCCTCTGGCAAAGTTAGGAACAGCAAGGCGGCAGTTGAGAGGAGTGTAAATGTATTTATCCCAGTCATAAAGGCTCCAGTCGGGAGTAAGGGTATCAAGGTCTTCAATGACAGGATGTGCGGCGGTGGCGAACACCTTGCCGTCGTCATCGATATAAGCGATACCCGTTATGTCTGCACGGTTCCTTCGATCAGTACCCGCGTCAATTTCTCTGATAAGGTTAACAGTAACCTCTTCACCTTCACCGCGGACAATGTAATCGGTTTCCGGCGCTTCGCTCAGTACCTGAGGGTACATGAAGGTTGAATGAATACCGCCCATAAGTGTCCGGATATTCGGATTCACTTTTTTAGCGAGTTTCATAATATCCTGTGCCTTGAAGATAGAGGGTGTGATGTTGGTGGTCATCACCACATCCGGCTTGTTTTTGCGGATGATCTCCTCAATCTGATCGTCAGTAAGGTAATCGGCCATGGCGTCAACAAATCGCACCTGATCGTACCCTGCCTGTTTCAGAGCGCCACCTATATATGCTACCCAGCTTGGCGTCCAGTTACCGGCAATTTCAGCTCCGCCTGAATGATAATTTGGCTGAACCATCAGTATTTTCATCGGTCTCTACCCTCCAGATATGTTTTTCAAAAAAGGGATTACAGTACGTACCAAAATAACCTTGATTAGGCTTGTAAAAATCCCTGAATTATTAATCTACAACTTTTTTATAAAATATTCATACGGTTTTCACCATAACATCGTCACTTGTGAGATGCGTTCATAAGCATGGTATGATAAAATCCCCAACTGATTTTTTCGCGATTTTTCACTTTCATTCCAGCAGTGGCCATAGCTTTCTGCATTTCCTCGTCGCGAATCATCTGGATGGTTGTACGTCGCTCCTTTTTCGGAAAATAACCGCCAATCCAGTGCTGGAAAGCAAGTATTTTATTGTAAGGAGCATAAGTGAAAATAACTGAACCTTTTGTCAAGCTGCTCAAGTTGCGGAATGCCTGGGCAAATCCTTCCGCCGGGTAATGAATCAGTACATCAAAGCAGACGACGGCATCATAAGCGCCGCTGACCGATTCAATGGTATTTACTTCAAATTCAATTTTTTTCTGAACGCCCTGCTTAATGGCTTCAGTTTTCGCTTTTTCCACCATTTGTGAAGCGATATCGACCGATTTTACCTTATAGCCTGCTTTAGCAAGACGAATACTGAACAGACCTGTTCCGCATCCGGCATCAAGCACAGTTGCATTTTTCGGGAGCTCAAGCTGCTGCAGCCAGTCGAATGCCTTGTCCATCATGACTGCATGGCCTTGACGGACAGTATTGCGCACCGAAGAGAGTTTATCATCCCCGTATATTGATGCCCATCGCTGAAAGCCTTGGCCGTTGAAATACGAGCGGAGCATTTTTTTGTGTTCTTCTGCATTGAAAGAGGAGCTGCTCATGGTATAAAATTTTGTCGGTTACGTGGCTGATGGTATAAAAATTGGCGTTACATGTGCTTTAATGGTGAACCCCTTCAATTCTGGTTTCAAGATCAGCATAGAGTTCCTGCAGTTCTTCAATGATGTTCTCCTCTGCTTCCCAGAAGCCTCGAGAGTGCGCTTCGAGCAACCTTCTGGTCATCGACATGGTTGCATGCGGGTTAAGGGCAGCAAGTCGATCCAGCATGGCTTTGTCCTGCAGAAAAGTTTCGTTGAATTGATCGTAGGTCCACTTTTTAACTGCCGAGGCTGTGGCGCTCCATCCATAGGTGTTGCTGAGATGGGACTCGATCTCCCTGACCCCCTCATAGCCGTGCTCAAGCATAGCTTCATACCATTTCGGATTGAGCAGTTTAGTGCGTGCCTCAAGCGAGACCATCTTTTCAAGTGAACAGATCCGCTGTTTTGTTCCTGCGCCATCGATATCGCCAACCATCACTTTGGGTTTCGTTTTACTGAGGTGCTCAACGGTTTTTGAAACTCCGCCAAGATACTCATAATAATGATCAATATCAGAAATACCGATTTCAAAGCTGTCGATATTCTGGAATGTCAGGGTCACATGCTTCAGTGCGGAACGAAGCGCATCGGGGCACTCCGCCCACTGACCGGCTGATGTGACAGCAAAGCTTTTGCGGCTGACAAAAGCTTCGGCAAGCTGGTTATCCTCTTCCCAGGTACTGCTTTCAACCAGATGGTTAACGTTTGCGCCATAGCTGCCGGGTGCATTGGAATAGACCCTGTTCGATGCCTCATCGAAGGTGCAGTTTCTCTCGAGCATCTCTTTCTGAACATGCTTTCGAACAAAATTCATCTTTTCGGGTTCATCGGCAGCAGCAGCCATGCGGGCCGCCTTGTCAAGAAGTCGCACTTGCAGGGAGAGCAGATCTCTGAAAATGCCGCTGATGGTCATGACCACGTCAATGCGGGGGCGGCCAAGTTCAGTCAGTGGGATAAGTTCAACATCGCCAATTTTTCCAAGTTCATCTGTTTTAACTATTGCACCCATCAGAGCCAGTGCCTGGGCAACACCTTCGCCGTCGCTTTTCAGGTTGTCTGTTCCCCAGAGGATCAGGGCTATGGATTCAGGAAGATCGCCGCTCTCCTTGCTGTATTGCAGGAGCAACTCTTCGGCAGAACGTTTTCCAGCCTTCTGGGCGAAAGTTGAAGGAATGGTGTAAGGATCAAGACTGTGAATATTTCTGCCCGTGGGCACTATGTCCGGGTTACGAACCAGATCGTTACCCGGAGAAGGAGAAATGAACTTGCCCTCGAGCGCATGGAGCACTGCCTTGAGTTCATGATTTTCAGCAAGATTTATAAGAACGATATTCATGAAATGCCAGAAGCGCTGCAGGTCTCCCGGTTTTACGCCAACTTCGCGATGAAGGTAGTTGTCTGCTTCCGATATCCGGACAGCTAGGGTTCCTTCAAGTAACCTTGGCATGGAAATCTCAAGGGTTTTCCCTGTATCTAAATGTCCAGTAAATCGTTTGACAGCTTCCCGGGAAATTGTGGATACCTGTTGCCATCTCTGCTGAGCTTCTCTGTTATACCCTATTTCATCCAGAAGATGCAGGTAATTGTAGTTCAAGTGGATGCAGATCAGTTCGGGGAGGGATTTTCCGTCAAGTTCCGGTCGGCTGTGTCCAGCTAAGAGTGCGAGATGGTCGCCGACACTATCAGGCGAAGGGGCTTCACCCATGATGTGCAGCCCAAGCGGAATCATACGCTCCTCAATCAGATAAAGCTCGCTGTTCAGGATTGTGATATACTCCTCTGCAGGCGAATTATTCTGGCCGTCGTCAATTTCAAGAGCGACGGAAAGCTCCTTGATCTCATCAAGCAGCCCTTCTGATGGATTGCTTCTATAACTGGAAATAAGGTCTTTGAGTTTCCGCAAGCCCTTGTAGAGGCCAGCATGTTCCAGTGGCGGCGAAAGGTAGCTTATCAGCGTTGCGAATCCACGACGTTTGGCAATAGCCCCTTCACTTGGGTTATTGACGCAGTAGCAGTAAAAATTAGGGAGAGCGCCTATCAGTTTTTTCGGCCAGCACAAGCTTGAAAGTCCCACCTGTTTTCCGGGCATGAACTCAAGCGCGCCATGGGTGCCGAAGTGCAGCACTGCATCGGCGTTGAAGGAATGTTCAATCCATGTATAGAACGCCGCAAAAGAATGGTTCGGTGCTGCATCCTTTGCCATGAGAAGTCGCATAGGATCACGCTCGTATCCAAAACTGGGCTGTTGGCCGATAAAAATATTCCCGAAAGAGCAGCCGAGAATATGAAAGCGGGTACGGTCATTGAGGATTTCGCCGGGAGCGTCTCCCCAGAAGGGTTCGATGTCCTCATAGGCAGGAAAAAGCCTGCGGTACTCATCGACCGGTAAATGCCCCTCAACATTGCCGTCTGTACCGTATACCAGACGATTTCCTTCAATGAGTCGATCTTTCAGTACCTCAGTACTCTCTGGAACATCCACCCGGTAGCCTGCAGCTTTCATCTCCAGCAGCAGTCGATGCAGGCTTTCAAATACATTGAGGTATGCTGCTGTACCTGCGTTACCGAGATTGGGTGGAAAATTAAAAAGAATAATGGCAATTTTCTTGTTATCAGTCGGTGTATCCTGCAGTCTGAGAAACCGCTGTACTCGTTCAGCAATAATTTTTACTTCTGATTCAAGCGGGATGGTCCGTTCACTACCGGTTTCCGTGCCTGCATAGATCTGGGGTTCTATGGAACCGTCCAGTTCGGTTACTGCTACACTCAAAGCAGTTTGCAGAGGAGTAAGACCGAGATTGCTTTCGCGCCACTGTTCAATAGGCTGGAACGAAAGAGGAATAAGATTCAAGCATGGGACATCAAGTTTTTTCAGCACGACGATCGCTTCAGGAGCCTTGTTTTCCGCAGGGCCGCCGACAAGCGAAAATCCTGTAGCATTGATCAGCAGTGCAGGCCTCAGAGAACCGGGTATTTCGGAATTGAAAAACCGATCAAGAACTGGACGGAAATCGAGGCCACTACTATAAGCTATACAGCACTTGATTCCTTTCGATTCAAATGAGTGGAGCAGATAGTCAAGGTGTGCCATGTTTTTGCTCAATACTGTTGAGCGCATGGCAAGAATCACAACCAGACCGGTGTCAAGGTTTGATTTATTCTTGTGATGCCAGTCCAGAAACGATGGGGTGGAAAAGAATGCTTCAGGTGCATCAGGATGGCAGATTGCCGCATCGGGATAAAAGAGCGGATCTTCCTGAGGGAGCTTGCCTTTCCAGCCAGGAACGTAGCGGTCAACAAGCAGGGAAAGAAATCTTTCCATATTTTCTTGTGATCCGTTCAGCCAGAACTGGTGAGCAGAAATAAAGGTATGGATATCTCGCGCCTTGCCGGGAAGGTGTTTCATGATTTTACTGACATTGCGCACAAGCGTAAGCTGCCGCTGGCTTTCCCCATGGTTCTGCCTGGGCATCAGTTTTGAAGCCCATTGCTTGAAAATATTCGATGCCTTAGGTTCTTCTTTTTTCGGCTTACGGAGTGAAAATTTTCCAAGTCGTGTCTTTGTTATCAGCGCGGGATTGCTGGTAATGATACAGATCGGGCAGGTCAGAGCATCAAGCAGTTTTTCGAGTGGTCGTACAATTTCCTCGCTGAAGAGCATCGAGCCGAATACTATATCTGCATTCGGAAGGGTATTTTCAAGCGTTTCCCAGAGTTTATTGCTGTTATGAAGGCCAAGACTGAAAACCGAAACCTCCAGGCCAGAATGGAACTTTCTGTTCAGCTCACCCGCAGCAGCCTTCAGGACGCTGTTGTTGGTGGCCTCCATGGTAAGGAACACAAAATGCATAAGTCTACCCTGTCAATAAAATGTTATTACCGCCAGATTCTTCACCTATTGAAGAGCTTCCGGCGGTGAACCCTCAATAGTTAACGAGTGAAGTTCGGAATAGTTAAAAGAAAAGGGGTGGTATTAAATCAGTAAGACGGGATTTTGCTGAAAGAGGTTGTACGGTTTTTGGGGAGGGAAAGCAATGGAAAGAATATTGCTTTTTTGATTATTGCCCCTATCCTTTATGGATATATCCTGGTGATGCAGAATATCAGGTAATGGGGTAATCCCAGCATGGAGAGTAAATGATGATGAGGCTTTATGGTGTTTAGAGCTGTAAAAGCCATGCATACGTTCAATGCCGTAATGCTGAGTGTGAGAGTCTTGAGGAATTGAAAGTCCACGAATGGCTACTGTACCACGTGTCTTTATTTTTGATTTGGTGTTGAGAGAAGTTTTGCCAAGTACGCTAAAACCGACAACAGAAATCATAAAGAAAAGCAGAATCTCGATGGATCGGCAGATGCTGCGTATAATGCTTCCCTTTCCTATGTCCATTAGTACATATTTTCTGTAATATACCAAACAGATCGTCAAAAAGAAACCTGAGTTACTTTGGTCAAGATGAGATTTTTATGAAATAAAAAAGCACGGTGTAATCCGTGCTTTTTTGCTGTAGGTGGAGATTGTTTGGGCGCTTTTTAAATTTCTATTCCTTCAAGGCGGTCTTCGAGGTCGGAATAAATTTCCTGCAGCTTTTCTATCATGTCGGGGTCTGCGCTCCACATGCCGCGTCCACTGGCTTCGAGCATACGCCCTACTATGTTCTTGAAGGCTTTAGGATTGACCTTCATGAGGCGCTCACGCATTTTCGGATCCATAGCGTATGTTTCAGCCGCTTCCTTGTATACCCAATCGTCAACGCCCTTCGTGACTGCGTCCCAACCCAGCATATAAGTAAAGCGGTTGCTGATTTCAGCTGCACCACTGTGGCCCTGATCAAGCATTGTTTCAAACCATTTCGGGTTGAGCAGCTTGCTGCGGAACTCTACCTTCAGAGCTTTGTCAGCATCGTCGATTTTCACATCAGCCGTAAAAGTCTCTACATAGTTGAGTTTTACATTGTCACCTTTCGGGTTGCGTCGACGCGCTGAAAGCTGCAGTGCTCCCGATGAAGAGAAGTAGCGGTCGATATCAGTAATGCCGAACTCAGCTGAATCAACCTGCTGCACAACGCGATCAACGGTACTGAGCAGGCCTTTCAGAATATCGGTCTGCTGGTCGCCATATCGGTTTCCTCCATAAGCAAAACCAGTGCGTTTGATGAACATATTGTCGAGATCCTCTTCGGACTCCCAGGCGGAATCTTCTACAAGTTCTTCAACCTGCGAACCGTATGCGCCTGGCGCTTGAGTAAAGAGGCGCGATGTAGCACTCTCAAAATCCTTGCCCTCTTTCAATGCGGCGTCAACATGTTTTCTGATATGGTTCATCTCATGCGGTTCAATTGCTTTTGCTGCGTCCTTGACCAGTTTATCAAGATGATCGACAAGCACACCGAAGGTGTCGCGGAATATTGAGCTGATCTGGATCAGAACATCGATTCTCGGACGACCAAGCTTTTCGAGCGGAACGAGACGATAGTGGCTGATCTTGCCCTGTGCATCGTATGCGGGTTCAGCGCCCATGAGGTGAATGATCACTGCAACAGCTTCACCCTTGCTCTTTATGGTATCAAGCCCCCATAGCACCTGAGCAATTGTTTCCGGGTACTGGCCGTTGTTTTCCTCGGTGTGGCGTTTAAGAATAGTTTCAGCAATCTGCTTGCCGCGTTTGAAGGCAAGTTCTGAAGGGATACGCCATGGGTCGATAGCATGGATGTTGCGACCGGTTGGCAGGATGCCGGCCCCGTCACGTACAAGGTCGCCGCCGGAACCTGACGGAATGTATTCACCGCACAGAGCTCTGAGGAAACCCTTCATCTCATTGCGGTTGTCCTCAAGTGCGCGCTTCAGAGCAAGTCCGTCTTGGAGTGCGGTGTTGACTGCATCTACCATGTCGTGTGATACCTTTGCTCCACCGGTTAATTTATTGAACACCGTCGTCGGATTAGTCTGTCCGAAAATGGACTTTTCTATAAACTCTCTGGTATGCTCGTCAACCGTTTCACGCGATTTGAGTGCCAGCGGTTCACCCTTGCGGGCACGTGTTGCAAGCGAGGCGTAGTCGCCGTAGGTTTCATCCTCACCGATTGCCTGCATGATGATCGATGGTAATGACTTTTCATTGCCACGCACCTTCAGGTACTCTGTAATAGTGGTCACCTGGGTTTCAAGCCTTGGGGTTTCACCGAATATGTGCAAAGAGTTTGAAATCAGACGCCCCTCAAGTTCCATCATATAGGTATAGAGTCGGCTGATATAGTCCTGGAAACTTTCCCCCTCAACGCGCGGGCAGTCATCCGTCAGATTGAGCTGCTGTGCTTTGGTGATGATAACCTCTTCCGTCTCAACGTCAACGATCTTCTCAAGACCACGTTCACGATAATCGTTCAGCATCTCTTTGAATGCCGGAAGTTCTTTGTAAAGACCGGCTCTTGCCAGCGGTGGGATATTATGCGAAATCATCGTGGCATAACCTCGGCGTTTTGCGATATTCGCCTCGCTCGGGTTATTTATTGGATATATGTAGAAATGCGGGACTTCACCGAGCAGTGCGTCCGACCAGCAGTCTGCAGTCACGCCAAGCTGAAGGCCAGGCATCCATTCAGCAGTACCGTGCATACCTATGTGCACCAGTGCGTTGGCACAGAATACGCGGCTGATCCAGCGGTAAAAGGCGATATATTGATGATGCGGTGTGTTTTCCTTATCAAAGAGCAGGCGCATCGGATCACCCTGAATGCCAAGACGCGGCTGAACGCCGATAAAGATATTGCCGAGCGTAATGCCGCCGATAAAAAGTCTGTCAGGTTTAATAGGTGCAATGTCGCCGGGGAATCCGCTCCATCGCCCTTCAATCCGCTCTCGTTCCCTGACGCTGGTGATGCTGTTGAACTGTTCACGATCAATGGAAAAGCAATCCTGTTCGTGTGCCTGAATTTCGTAATCAGTTGCTTTGTCAAGCATACCAAGGAGCGCTTCAGGCGATTGCGGCAGTTCACCGATATTGTACCCCTCGGCACGAAGCGACACAAGAATGTTGTAAATGCTTTTTGGTACGTCGAGCAGAGCGGCACTGGCTTTTTTTCCCATACCCGGCGGATAGTCATAGACCACAAGAGCAACTTTTTTCTCTCTGTTGGAAACCTGCCGCAGTTCCGAAAACTTTTTGGCAAGTCCGGCAAGCCTTTCTAGGCGATCAGGAACAGTTTGCAGATGTCCGTCCTTGATAGCACCGAGTACTACAGGACAAACTGCGCCGTCCATTTCAGGCAGAGAATAGGTCATGGCAGACTGAAGTGGTATAACGCCCTGAGACTTCCATGAAGTGAAATCCTGTATAAAGAGAGGTTGTGAGACTACATATGGCGCATTAATTTTTCCAAGAATCTCTTCTCGTGCTGCTGACGATGCCCCCGGTGTGGTTGCGCCCGCAGGGCCTCCCACAAAGCCGAAACCCATCATGTTAATCAGCATGTCGATGTTGTTATGAGTAAACCACTCTCTGGCGGCTACATGTCCTTCAACACCCATAACGAAGACTGGTAAGGGATTAAGCCCCTTGGCCTCGATGGCACGGATGGTATTGTCGATATACTCTTTTTCCTGGAGCAAATGCTTACGAAAAAAAAGGAGTCCAATGTTTCTTCTTTTTGCTGAAGCCTTATCATGTTTGTGCAGCCATTTTTCATAATGATGCAGATCTTTCTGATACTCCGGTGCATCGGGATGGTAAAAGCCCATAGTCGGCACTTCCTGTACCTTCTCAGCCTTGACGTCTACCTCAAAGTACTCAGCTACAATATAATTGAACATTGATGCCAGGTTGTCCGTCGTAGGGTTCATCCAGTAGGTGTAGACCTGCATCCAGTTCTTGAAGTCCTTTGCCTTTTTTGGTATTAGCGGAAGCATGGTGCGCATTATTTTCAGCAGCTTCATGTAGCCGTACAGTGCATCCTCGTCTCTCCCCTTTACCAGCATCTTCGCAACTTTTTTGACGATATCAGGCATTCCGCTTCCGTCTCCTGATACCACATAATTGCCAACTTTTGTCAACTGCATCACTTCAGGCATCGACTCATAGGCAAAAATAACTTTGACCTTCGACTCTCCGATTTGTTCATGCAGCCAGTCCGCTTGTACTTTGAACTGTATCAGTGTGGTAAAAATGCAATCGGCATTATGGATTGCCTTGGCTGCTTCAGGATTCTGATGCTCAAGATCCTGATCGGTCCATTGGGTTAATTCGATGTGTGCGGCTATCTTGGAGGTTACCTCGCGCCATACACGCTGGTTGCATTGCTCCATCCCGACAATAGCGGCAATTCTGATTTTATCGTGCATAGAATTACAAAAAGATGTGCGTTTGTTGTGGTTTTAACAGGATTGCAAAATGTAATAAAATCCTGTGATGTAAACTAACGATTAAAAAAAGAGCCAGCCCCTCAGTTAAAGGTGCCGGCTCAGGTCATTACGACTTATTGCTTATGGATATCTTCAGAAAGTTAAATCCACACCTGCGACATAGCTTCGTCCAGGTGCCATGAACCATTCTGCCTCCTGATACTGCACGTTGCCTATGTTGTTGCAATGCAGACTTGCAATGATGTTTTTATCAATCTGGTACTTTGCTCCGACATTGATTACTATGAAGTCACCGGGGTAGTACAAGCCATCAGGATTAGGGAAGAAGGAAATAGCTTTGTACTTGCTGACATACCGTCCTGTGAGGTTCAGAGCAAGTTTGTTGACAGGTTTCCATGTCGCACTTGCAGATATTGTATTTTCAGGGCGATATGGCAGCCATCTCGGGTCAGGATTCAGGTCAAGCGTCGTGTCCTGACCCTTTACGTACGAAAGGTTTTGAGCATTCATATAGGTGTATGAAGCATTGAATGCCCAATCGTTGCTCGGCCTGTAGTTCAGGTTGGTCTCTATTCCCCAGATGCGGGCTTTTGTGATGTTCTTGTACTGGTATGACAGAGTAGAAAGGTCTATAACAGACTGGATAAGATTATCGTAATTGTTGATAAATCCTGCAACATCAAGCGAGACCTTGTCGCTGAACTGCTTGTAAACGCCCAATTCATAAGCAGTCATGGTTTCCTTGTCAAGATAGGGGTTTGGTGTTCCATGAACCATTCCTCCATCACGAACAAAGCGTTCCTCCAGAGTTGGTGCACGGAAACTGTTTCCCCATGAAGCACGGAACGACATGTCATCCATCGCCTTGTAGTTCAGGGCTATACGGGGACTAATGGCATCAACCGATCTGTTTTCAAGAGGAATCAGAGTCCCACCTGCCGTAAGTTCAGCCTGTGTGGCATCAATGCCGCTCCAGTCATAGCGCACGGACATCAATGAGGTTAGGCTGTCAGTGATTTTCCATTCATCCTGCAGGAATGCTGCTGCATTTTTCTCCTGTATATTATGAAATGTGTTTGGTACTGGAAATTCAGCGGCTATCTGAGTGGTTTTTACATCGGTTATATTGCCGTCAATGCCCAACAGGAAACGCTGGTTGTCAGTAGCTCTCCAGTCAAGCTTTGCCCCTGCACCGAAACGGTTGGCTATATTTTCATTGAAATCGCCGGGGTTTCTTGTTGTTAATGGATAGACCTGAGGTGTGTTGGTAAGGTTGTATTCTATCCGCGAGTCATTGTATGTATAGTATACTCTGGTGTCGAGGCTGAGCTTGTCGCTAAGCAGGTTCACATAATTAGCTCCTACCAGAGCATTCTTTCTTTTAATGATGTCGTCTGTGTAGACATCATAGGTTTTAAAATTAGTAAGGGCACCTGCCGAGTTGATAATCGCGGCTAACTGATCGGCGGATATTGCAGTTGGCCCCATACGGAGAGGAAATGTTGGCCAGGTTGTTAACGAACTAAAGCTCGCCGGTAATAGTGGTCGGAATGCAGGGGAAATAGGCAGGCCTTGATTTGCTGTAAGAAATTGAGCAAAAGCCGCCGTACTTGAAAAAACATTCGTTCTGGTCCAGACATCATAGGCGTATTCAGGGTGCGGTACATAAGTCTGTGTGGCTGCTGACAGGTCATATGGCCAGTTATAAGCATAGCCGCCTTCGGTCTGATTGTAGAAGGCGCTGATCTGGATGTACTGCTTTGCATCAATATCGTACCGTGTCTTCAGCTTGATATCGTTGAGAAGAGTCTGGGCGTTCTGACGGTAGCCTTGATCGTCAGCGTGTGAATAGACCAAGTCATAACTCCAGGGACCGCTCTTGTTCCCTATACCTACATAGCTGTTCCAGAGCCATGGTGTGAAGTTTTTGCGATATACGCTCTGGTCACTGGATGGAGGAGCATCATAAAATCCTCCGCTAACGCCTGCTTTTACCTCGAAAGTTTCAGGAAGATGACCGTAGACATTAACTACCCCGCCCATAGCTCCTGAGCCATAAAGGGTTGCAGCTGCACCTTTCAGCACTTCAACCTTGTCGGAAGCATTCATGTTGACTGTAGTCCATACAATCTCACCGCTTTCAGGGTTGTTGATAGGAAATCCGTCGTAAAGGCCCTGTACTCTTGTACCTATGCCTCCGCCCTGAAATGTGTTGGAGCCGCGAATTTGTAATGTAGCAGTTGCCTGCCCGCCTGCGCGCGTGACTACGACACCCGGAACATCTTCGATTACCTGATCAAGGGTTGGGTTAGCTTGCTGCTTGATTCTTTCCGGTGATACAACATTAACAGTTACAGGTACTTCAAGGCGGTCCTGTTTGTAAAGTGCAGCACCAACTACGACTTCAGAAGCCATGACGGTAGTCTGGCCAATGGTGAAGTTGGCTGTAGAGGTTTGTCCGGCAGTAATAGATACAACCTGACTTGTCGGGGCGTAACCTACGATGGATACAGAGATTTTTTCTTGTTTGGCGGGGACGTTGTATATGGTAAAGTTGCCGTTCGCGTCGGTTGAAGTTCCAATGTTGGTACCGGCAATGGTTACCGATGCGCCAAAAACTCCTTCACCGTCAGCTTTGTCGGTGATTTTGCCCTTAACAGTGCCAGTGTCAGCTCCATAGGAGGGGAGAGGCATCAGCAACGTCATCAGACAGAATGCCGACAGAACAAAACGGAAAAAGCGAAACGCTTCTGCATGTTTTGTTTTCATGATTGTGTTATAGTTTAGTTGCAATGATACGAACAAAAAACATGGCTAATATTTTTCACCTTTTTTGCGCACATAATCATAAGCACCGCCTATCAGCAATCAGTACAGGAATACATATCACATTTCAAATAGCAAATATCAATTATTGGTTAATTTATTAAAAAAAAACAGAAAGGTGCAACTAATAGTATAAACGTTATCGTACGTACAATAGTAGATAGTGCAAATCCCTTTTGAATTTCGGGGAGAGCTGAAATAAGCGGATTGCGATATTTATACTTCAGATGACGCCAAGTTCTTTACCTATGGAGATGAACTCATTGACAACTTTTTCAAGATGCTTACGTTTGTGGGTTGCCATAAAGCTTGTACGGAGTGCTTCGTGCCCCGGCATGACACCTGGGCGTATGAAAGCGTTGACGTAAACACCGGCATCGAAAAGTTTTTTCCAAAAAAGAAGAGTTTTCATCTGATCCTTGATCAGGACGGTAACGATAGCAGTACGTGAAGGCAGGAGCGAAAACCCTGCAGTGAGAAGTCCCTGGCGAACGTAATCGGTATTTGCGATAAGTCGTTCAATAAGCTCTGGCTCATTGCGGATGATTTCGAGTGTTGACAGAACGGCAGCTACGCTGGCCGGAGTGGGCGAAGCACTGAAAATAAGTGAAGATGCATTGTGCTTGATATAGTTGATGACGCTTCGGTCTCCAACAACGTAACCACCGAGTGATCCAAAGGTTTTCGAAAATGTCCCCATGATGAGGTCAACCTCGTTAACAAGATCAAACTCCGATGGGGTGCCCCTGCCTCTTTTTCCGATGACGCCTACCGCATGAGCGTCATCAATAAGAATCCGGGCGTCGTATCTCTTTGCCAGTTTCACCAAACCAGGAAGATCTACAATTTCCCCCGACACTGAGAAAACTCCATCAGAAACGATCAGCCGTCCTGCAGTTCCCGGAATATTCTGAAGCACGCGCTCCAGGTCTTCCATGTTATTGTGGTTATAACGTACCAGATTTGCTCCAGCTCCCTGAGCCATGATGGACGCAGCCACAAGGCTTGCATGGTTATCGCGGTCGGATACAATATATTCTCCGCGTTGAACCAGAGTCGGGATAATGCCTTGTCCAGTCTGGTAGCCGGTACTGAAGAGCAGGCAGCGCTCTTTTTCAAAAAAGTCAGCAAGCTTTTCTTCAAGTTCAACGTGCAGATTGACTGTGCCGGTCATGTAGCGGGAACCGCTGCAGCTTGTCCCGTATTTGTTGATAGCTTTGATCGAGGCCTCCTTTACCCTAGGGTCAGCAGTGAGCCCAAGATAGTTGTTTGAACCGGCCATAACCAGTTTCCGCCCTCCAAAGGAGACTACCGGACCTTCGCTTTCGTCTATTGGGTGAAAAAAGGGATATAAACCCTGCGCCTTTACTTCGTCGGCCAGGGTAAACTCAAAGCATTTTTTAAATAGGTCTTTCGTTTTATCCACAGTAACGCAAATTTACTTCAGCTGTAACAAAAAAAGCTGGAATTTTGTGTATTTACGGTCATTTATTATTGCTTGTTTCGCTCGATGACCGGGTTTTAAGCAAGCTGCATTTAGCCACGTTCAGAAATGTATTAAAATTTTTGTTTTTTTGTTGAAACACCCTCTGTTTTTTTCATGTTGTGAACGCTCAAATTGAAATCTGCATCGGGAGGGCCTGAATAAATGAAAATCAAGATATGCCTGAAACAATACTGCTGACTGGTTCTACCGGGTTTATTGGGGTGAGAATGCTGAGTTATCTTGCAAAAGCTGGAGAAATAATAAGGGTATTTGTTCGGCCAGAAAGTGTAGTTGGAATTTTGCCAGAAGGTGTGGAGGTCGTTCGGGGCAGCTTCAGCGATCAGGAAGCTCTTGCCTGTGCTGTACAAGGTGTTGACAGGATTGTCCACCTTGCTGGCTTGACAAAAGCAGTTGATGAGGCTGGGTACGATGCTGGTAATGTAACACCGGTGGAATATCTTCTTGAAGCCGTCAGGAAACATAACCAGACTTTGAAGAGGTTTCTGTTTGTGTCATCGCTTACCGCAGCCGGCCCGGCTGCGGATGGTTTAAGCGGTGTCAGGGAGTCTGATTCACCTCATCCTGTGAGTGCTTACGGGCGAAGTAAATTAAGAGCTGAAACCCTTTGTCTGGAACGATCAGCTGATATTCCGATTACTATTGTTCGTCCTCCCGCTGTTTACGGACCTGGTGATCGTGATATACTGCAGGTTTTTCAGATGCTTGCCAAAGGGGTATTGGTGATGGCTGGCAGTGCAGCGAAACAACGTTTCAGTATGATTTATGTCGATGATCTTGTCTCCGGCATCATGATGGCAGCCCGCTCGGATAGGGCAGTGGGTCGAATTTATTATATTACCTCTCGTTTTCCATGTTCGTGGGATGACCTTATTGCTGCTTCGCAGCAGGTATTAGGTTTTAAGAAACTGCACAGGGTGTCGCTCCCTAAACCGCTGGTCTTTCTTGTTGGTTTGGTGATCGGCGCGACAGGTTCGTTAACAGGAAAACCTCAGCTTATCAACCTCGATAAAGCCAATGAGCTCGTTCAGGATTATTGGGTCTGCTCTCCTGAGCAGGCTCAGCTCGATTTTGGTTTTACTGCTGGCACATCTCTTGTGGAAGGTGTTGGAAAAACGATTTCCTGGTACCGTCATCAAGGGTGGTTGTGAATTCGGGTTACTCAGGCAAAATGAGATTGTTCAGCCAAGCAGTTTCTGCATAAGGCTGAGAAGAAGATATTTTTCATCAGGGTAGGGGAGCAGCCCTTTAAGCGCCGCATCTGTTTCCCTCAGCGCAGCGATAGCACGTTCGGCATCCTGAAGAGAAAATGATCTTGTGTAGGTAAGGTAGTTCTTAACGAAGTACTCCTGTTTCCCGTACAAACCGAGATTTTTGGCGATTTCCGCATGGGGAAGCTTCCGTACGTCGGGCAGTGAAAGTTTCCAGAGACGAATATAAAAAGTGGCAAGAAAGCGGACAATGTTGCCGAGACCCTCTTTCAGTCCTTCGTGATCCATGATCATGAGTGATATTCCGCTGCATAATCTCAGATTTCTTTCAGCAAGAGCTTTTTCAAGTTCGAAAACGTTATAGGTGCGCGATATTCCGACGCATTCATAGACATCGGTTGCCGTAATACGTTTTTCAGTGTATCGGACAGAGGCGTATATGATTATCTTTTCGATCTCGTGGCAGATTTCCCTTGCCGACGGCTGGATATAGGCTGTAAATGCCTTGAGTGCGTCAGGCTCAAATTCCCATCCGGACTCCTTCGCTCTATTGGAGGCGAATAGGTCAGGGTCTTTGATAACCGGAAAATCATAGCGGTATTTATTCAGCGTGCTGAACAAATTTCTTTCCTGATCTTTTTTTTCGACAGGATCGGCATCGAATACAAGAACGGTAAATTCAGCGGGACTTTTGATGTAGTTACTGAACTTTGCATCGTGCTGTTTTTGCAGCTCTTTTGTCAGGGGCTTTTTGATTTTGTCAAATTGCCGGACAATGATGAGCTGTTTTGCAGTGAACATAGGGTATTCGGAGGCTTTCGATATCAGTTCCCCCGGTGTGAAATCCGATCCGCAAAGGATGTGCGTGTTGCATGCAGCATCGTTTTTCGAGGGGAAAAGAGCCGTTCTGATCATGCTGGCACACTCTTCCTTAAGGTAGCTTTCGGGTCCATAAAAGAAATAAACCGGTAAAATATTTCCGGCAAGAATGTTTTTTTTCAGTGTATCCATAGGGGATTGGGTGCAACGGAATGCACCCGGCATAGTAAAGAGAATTTAGAAAGGCAGGTCATCTTTTTCCTCTTCAAGCAGTGACCCCGAAGGTGGAGCAGAAAATACAGGCAGGGTGCTTTGCGGTCGCTCATAACTTTGTGATGTTCCTTCGTTATATCCCTGTCCGGAAGGCTTGCTATCAAGCATATTTATTTCGGAGATCACAATCTCTGTAGTGTACTGCTTCACTCCCTCTTTTTCCCAGCTCCGTGTCTGCAGCCTTCCCTCAATGTATACCAGCGATCCTTTGTGCAGATACTCTTTGCATATTTCTGCTAACCGTCCCCAGGCAACGACTCTATGCCATTCCGTTCTCTCCTGCCACTCTCCCTGCTGGTTTTTGAACTTTTCGCTTGTTGCGACAGTGAAGTTTGAGACGGTTGTTGATCCAGCCTCTCTACTCTCTGGATCTCCTCCAAGTCTACCTAACAGGATTACCTTGTTCACGCCTTTTGCCATGGTTGTTTTTAGTTTTTGATTATTCCTAGAACCACTTCTTTAAACTCTTCAAGAGTCCTGCATAGGGTATACTTAAACCCTTGCGACTCTACCACTTTCTGCCAAACCCTTTGTTCCCTGGATTGCGTCCCTTTCCCATCCTTCATTTCGATCATCACCGCTTCACCCTGGTAATAAAGGACAAAATCCGCCCGCCCTGCCTGCACGCCTTTTGCTCTATTTCTTGCTCCATCAATGCCGTCCCTGCTGTTATTGAGATTGTAGCACAACAAGCCCCGAAGCTGCGGGAAACTGTTGTGGAACCATACATAACAGTCCTGGTGGATTCTTCCCTCGCTCTTATCCATCAGTCGAAGATGTTCGCTGATGATAAAAACTTATCGACAACGCCACGCACTGCATCGTTATCTCCAAACCGCTCTCTCGCAGAGTCGTACCCAGCTTCTTGCACGTCTTTTTCTTTCCGACCGTACCACTTTTCCCAGCCGGACTCTATGCCCAGATACCGGTTCCCGTTCGTCATCGCCCAACCCTTTTTATAGCCCTTCAGATGCTCGTAGTCGACGAAGTCTTTCATCGACCTGAAACGGTGCAATACGAACCCGATCTTCCATTCACGGGCCCGTCTGATAGATTCCAGCTCCTCTACGCTTGCTGTCTCAGAAAACCGCAATACTTCTGAAGGAGTCATTTCTTTTAGCTTGATGATCATCTTCTCATCCTCCGCCAGCTCCTTTTCCCATCCGCAGAAGGAGCACTTTCTTGCTCTCGCAGGAAGAAGCGCTTTGCATGACGGGCAAACCGCCATAACCATTTCACCGGCCTTCTTGCTTTCCTTTTTGGGCTTTATATCGAGCGACCATTTACGGGGATTTCTCCAGAACCCGTGTCGCTGTACGTTCTGTCCGAAATCGAGGATGATGAAAAATTCCTTCCCGAAATACGGCCTGCTTCCGCGCCCGCACATTTGGAGGTACAGCGGAAGACTCATTGTCGCCCTGTAAAGGATGATGCACTCGATTGACGCGCAATCGTACCCCGTATTGAGGATCCCGCAATTACAGAGCACCTCATACGTCCCGTTGGCGAAATCTCTCAGGATTGCGTTGCGCTCTTTTTCGGGAGTCTCCGCATCGAGATGGGCCGCTCTGAATCCGGCTTCGAGAAACCCTATTGCAAGGTTTATGGAGTTTTCGACTGTAGCGCAAAATACCAGAGTCTTTTTCCCCAGGGCAAACTCTCGCCAGTTCTCGATCACGCCATCAAACAACTTTCGCTTTCCGTAGACCTTGCCCATATCTCCTTCGTTATAGTCGCCTGCCGTTATTCTAACATCTGACAAGTCAACACTTACGCCATAGGCTTTTTCGGGGCAAAGGAACCCTTGCTCTACCAGGTCGATAATTTCAGGTCCGTTGATTATCCCGTCATAATCTGATTTCAGTGGCCTCATTTTTCCGGTTCTTATCGGTGTGGCAGTCGCGCCGATCACCAACTGATCTTCATCGAGTGCTTCGAAAAGGCGGTTGAACGTGTTTTTATGGGCCTCATCGATGATGATCAGCTTGAAGCGCTTTACAAAAGCTGCATAATCAGGCTTTACAAGGCGCCTTTTAAGTGTTTCGACCATCGCCATAGTGACCGGCGACTCATCAAGGCGGGTTGTCTTTGCGCTAAGCTCTCGGTACCCTACGCCAAGTCTGGCCAGTGCATTGCCGCCCTGTTGATGCAGCTCTTTCCGGTCAGTCACAATCATCACCTTTCCGCCCCTCTCTACCACTCGTCGGGTGATGTCGGTGAACACCGCGGTCTTTCCTCCGCCGGTCGGCATCTGCATGATCAGGCGTTTTTTCCCTGACGCGAACGCTGCCCGCAATTGGTTTACCATCTCCTGCTGATACGGGCGCAGTTCGAGAGGATTTTTACCCACTACCAACTTAAACTCTTGTTGCATATCAGCTTATGGTTTATCGGTAGTAGGGTAGTATCGAGAATTAGAAACTTTCAAACTTTCTATATTCATCATCATGTGTGTGTGTATGTGTGTAGTTTTTATTTTAGACTCTTTTTCCCTTCTTTTACCTTACTACCTTACTACCTTAAGAATAAATATATATAGTATATACGGTTAACTGGTAGTAAGGTTGGTAGTAGGATTAGATGAAGTAGTAACTTGTACATTACTACCAACAGTATTAAAACGGCAATATCTCATTTACTTGACTCTCACCCACAACTATAGCACACGAGTCAACCCCCACTGCTTGTCGTATGTTGTATAGGTATCTCGCTATTTTATTAACTTTAACGGGCTTATATATATACCCATGCTTCTTGAGCACCTGCCCTAACTTCTTTTGGTTGATCTTTATAGAGCTTCCATTAATCTTACTTGACAACACATTGCTGATCTCGGTATTACTCATAAATGAATCCGGCAGCGCTTTTTCCGGTGGGTCGAAATACTTGACAAGCAATTCCTCCTCTGGGCATATTTCCCGATACCGGTCAGTCGCTCCGTTAAGCATGGCAATGTCCTCACCGGAGAGCATCCATCCGTCGCCTACGAGCTTCCATTCTTTGTACAGCTCAACCATCAAATCAACCTTGTCGACTGAGTTGTAAAGATCCCAGTCGATTGACGACACATGCACCGCCAAGATTCTCCGGTTCCCCGTTAAATCTCCTTTGATGTTCTCATCGTTGGTGGTACCAGCCAAAGCAGCAATCCTTCGGTGAGTCTCCGCCATGCGGGCATACGGTTTTCTAAGGGTTATCTCTTGCTTGCTGGAAATCTCCTTGAAAAGCGCTTCCTCTCTTCGGCTCTTCCCTGAAAACTCATCATCGAGAATCAGCGCCTTGGTTGTCATCAGCGTGAGATGGTCCTTGTCACCATCCATCTTCGCCTCCGCGTAGTATGCCTGCAAGTCTTCGGGGAACAGCCCTCTAAACCACTTACTTTTTCCTGTTCCCTGATCGCCAACCAGCACCAGGGTAAGAAGGGAATATGTGCCGTGCCAGCCGGATACCATACCAAGCAGCCACTTTCGGATAAAGTACCGGCGAAACTCTTTTGCCTCCCCTCCTGCAAGAGCATCAACTCGTCCTGAAATCGCGTCAATCACAGAATTGACGCATCCTTTCGGGCTCTTGTGTCGGTTCTTTTCGAAAAACTCAAGAATAGGATTGTAATCTTTCGCTGAGGTCTCGATAAGCTCAAGCAACACATCCCGCTTAACCTTCGACGAACCATACTTAGACCGAAGATCGACCATGAACTTGCAGACTGTCCTGTCAACGATCTTTTCGCCTTCATACTCAATACAGTCGTTGATCAGGTTCCGGCGAAGTCGCTTGCCTTCGATGTCCCGCTTGATGAACTCATAGATCTCATCAGCGCTTTCCTTTTCTCCGGCTGCTGCACCATCAAATACCGCGTCAATCAGCTTCTTCGCGTTTTCCGCTGACTCCCCCTGCATGTCAACAGCGTATCGGACAGCGCCCTCTTTTGCCGATGCTTCCGGCTCAACCCCTGCCGTTACCGCCTTTCGGGCATACTTTGCAGTCTTGATGATCTCTTTGGTCTTTGGCGCGGTGATCTCGTATCCTGCTTGTTTGGCAATCCAAAAAAATGAAGAGATTGAAACCGCTTTTGACCCGTTGCACTGCTTGTATTTCAGAGCAGTCTTTGCCGGATCGTAACCCTTGCGGAACTGGCAAACTCGCTGGAAAAAATCAAGGCCGGCATCGCCAAACTCAGTATTTAAGGCAAAAGCAATCTTTACGCCATCTGCATAGTTGGCTGTGATGTCTCGCTGATCACGCTCAATCTGCTGCAGGACATACTCAATGTCAGAGTTGCAGCAGGCCATCTTTTTCCGGTGAAAATCTACAGCCTCTTTTTTCTCATACTTCCCCCACCGGATGGAGCGCTCATTGATATAGAGGTCAGTGTCATACCCGACAAACCGAAGCCTGGTCACGTCCTTACAGGCTGGATCGATGACGATATTGAACTCTTCAGCGAAATACCTCTCCATTGCGAGAAAACTCTCTATATGCTTCTCAGGGTTAATCTTGACATAGAGACTTAACCCCAGCCCAGACACGGATAAATGACCGGCATAAATATGCTTGTCACCGAAAAGCGTATCCTTTAGCTCAGTGAGGTCTATTCCTACGTTGTGCTTTGCGTCGATATCGATGTTGAGTATGCCAGAATGCTCCGCAAGATTGGAGCGCTTTCTTCCACCGGAGAATCTCCCCGACGGGATGAAGCAGGAGAGAGCTTCTTTAGCTTTTTTCGTCTCTCGGGCTGACGGACCATATTTTTTGAGCACTGACCGATAGGCGAAGTACTCATCCTGCCAGTATCCCCCTTTTATCCTGTGGAGTACGTCGAGAAACTCGATATCCTCCACAGGAGCAGTTGAATGGCAATTTTTAAACAGCGATACGTTGAGCATTAGTTTTCGGTATCTGGTTCAAAATCTTCACCCCTGACTTTTTTGAGTGCAGCAAAAGTCCTATCAATCAAATCACCTGTGATCTCACCGTATTCGTATCGCTCAAGCCACTGTGACAGCGTGACGAAAAGATCAGGAGCAGCGCATATCAGACTTGCCAGCATCATCTGCCTACCCTCTCTCCCTTCGTAGTGTGGCACTGTGGCGATACGCCCAGCACTCGCGGGGCTTCCTTTAACAGCTATCGCCAAGTCTCCCTTTGCGCCGACTTCCCTTACCTCCCATATCTCCTTCATGCAGCCTCTCCTTCAACACCGGCTTCTTGCTGTGGTGTCCGCTTCTCTATGACTTCATTCAGAAAATCTATCGCAAGACGAATGCCTGTTGCAGTGTACCCAGCGCGGAATTCGTTATTCATCCCCGACTTTTCGCTGTCGGTTAACAGCTTTTTAGCTTTCTGAGCCGCAGCCTTAAATCTCTCTACATCCTCAGGGGATGGATTCTCTCTGCGCAGCTCCTGAACTGTCTTTTTCGGCTCACCCTTTGCTGGGGATGAATCTTTCTTTGCTGGCGCCTTCTCTTTCTTGGATTCGTCCTGGGAAGGCGCTTGCTCTTCCTTTTTTACCTCTTCAGTCGCCTGTTGATATCCCCCTTTACGGTAAAGGTCAGGGTCATCCTCAATGTCCTGGGTGAAAATGTCGCTTGCTGCCGTCGTTGTCAGTGTAGCATCAACAAGCGCCCGTTTTTTAGCCATCTTCAAGCATGTGTTGTAATAATCTGCTGGATTGTCATGATCAACTTTTCCGACAAGCTGGCTCTCGATGCTTGCATCGCCATCATTCCATTTCTCACCGCCCCCCCCTTTTTTCTTGAAGCAGATCCATCCTCCGCCATACTCTGATTTGCCTTTGATGATGGTATCGGAAGCGCCGCATGCAGGGCATGTATATCCTCCTTGGCGAAACCGGTATTTACCTTCCATCGTGCTGCAACTCCCAACTCCAGTGCCAAGGCGTTGGCCGTCAGGGGAAAACAGCGTGCACTTGATACGGTACTCACGGTGTCCGTTAAGCATCTCAAGCACCTCGATCTCAGTATCATTTGAGAGACGAAACGTCATCATTATTTTTTCAGCCCCTGACTTGAACAAAACCTTCTTGTCGCCACAGCCTGGTATTGTCCCGAAATGCTCCCCCTCTTTCATGACGTCCTGCATGACATGCTGAATAAGGTTCACTTGGGCCTTTATATCCTCTATCGGCAAAGCGTATGATGTAAGCGCCCCACGCTGCCGTACCGCCATCTCTTGTGTCATGATATTTCTCATTTTTGGGTTATCGGATAGAGAATGTCTTTTCTGTCGGAGCCAACCAAGCAGGCCATTTGCGGTTTCCTTTCATCCACCGCTCAGCGATGCCTTTGATATCGTACTCAGGCTCAGTGATGGACATCTTCGAGCCCTTGATTGGCTTTTTGAGATACGCCTCAACAGTTTTTCGGAAGTCAGGGATGGTAGAGGGTATGGTTATCACGACGTTATGCGTCCTCAGGTTGATCTTTTGAAGGGCTGCTTCGTACTTGCCAGTCATCTTCTCCATATCGATCTTAACCGGAGTTTTAGGCGCCGAAAAGAAGTACGTCCCTTCGATTGTCTTGACCTTTTCTTTCCCCGTGAGGAGTAATGCGGATTTCATGGTGCAGCGTAACCACTCGATACCGTTTTTGATACCAGTCTTTCGCGCACTGAACACCTTTGCGCGCTCATCGAGGTAGCTGACCTGACCTTTCCAGTAATCAATCAATCCTTTGCAGTTATCGAGCTTTGTCTCAATCTTTTCTTCGACTGCAGCCATCTGGTCGCCGAAGTCAGCAACGCCACCGGATTCAATGAGCTTTTCTTCGATTTCCTGATAGAGTCGGATGAGGTCGTTCAGGGATGCGTTCCCTTTGGTGGACACCAGGTCTTTCAGTGGGTTCGACTTCTTGACCTCCTCGACATCCTTAACAACGATAGGATCGTCGTCAAAAAGGTTGATTTCGTTTTCTTTTTTCATTTTTGTACTTTTGATTGTTGATTGATGCTTTTAACCGTGTAGTTCTTCTTAGCCCGCTTACTGTTGTCGCAGGAAGCGGGCTTCCTTTCGTCCCCAGCCCGTACACCCTCCAAGGTTTTATCAAAACATTTACGGCATACTTCCATCCCTTTACGGAATATCAGCTTCCCCTTGAACGTCGAGTCAGCAAGCGGCTGGCTGGTCAGTTTCCCGCATTTGTCACAGATTGTCATTTGTTCCCCCTAAGATTGTTGATTAATACCAGTACTCCTTTACACCGTCGCCCTCTTTGTCCGCAAGCATCTCTTCCGACCTGAAGTCATAGATTAGATAACCGGTCTTTACGACAACGAGAGCTAACGCAATCCAGAACCCAATCGAGGCACACGAAGTCATTTGCTCACCATCAATCGCGGGCACAGCAAAGAGTCCGACGATCATTAGCACCATCCCCGTTTTTACCACTTCAATTGTCTTCATTCTTCCTCTCCGTTTTTGATTGTTGATTATAAAGGCTTAGGTATATTCCACTCCGCTATCGCCTCAAGCGCCTGAATCATACCAAGAATTACGGCAGAACAGATTCCTGCAAAAGATGTCATGGTTATCGTTTCCCCGTCGATTACAGGAGCCATCATTAGCCCTATAATCATTATGACGAGTGTGTTCTTTATTATGTCGATAGTGCCCATTCTACCTCCCCTACCGATATTTGATAGCCGTCTTCCGCTATCAGGATTCTGCCGTCAAGAATTCTGACGATCTCATAAAACTTGGTGTCTCGTGTGATCGAGTACCTGATCACGCGCCCGATCTCCGCCAAAAGCTTTTTCATTTTTCCTCCTTTTTAATTATCCATCGCCTTCGCCATAGCCATAACCAGAGCCAGAGCCATCGCCATAGCCATAGTCAGAGCCAGAGCCAGAGCAGAGCCAGAGACAGAGCCAGAGACAGAGCCAGAGACAGAGCCAAGGCCAGAGCCAGAGCCATCGCCAGAGCCAGAGCCAGAGCCATTGCCATCGACATTGCCATCGCCATAGCCATAGCCAGAGCCATCGCCAGAGCCAGAGCCATCGCCATAGCCATAGCCAGAGCCATCGCCAGAGCCAGAGCCATCGCCATAGCCATAGCCATTGCTATAGTTTATACCGTCCATTCCGCCACCTCATTTAATGATTTCAAAGCGGTTGCTGATA
>TBL_comb47_HYPODRAFT_10000575_pt1 | contig 48824 bp, 33 predicted proteins | sample TroBogypolimnion_40_FD_10682 | JGI IMG/M metagenome (IMG submission 10682)
GCCTCGTTTCGAAACGGGGAGAATTTCCTGACGGACCATCTTGAATGGATTATTCAGGTAAAAGAGAAGCTTGCATCAAAACATAACTTCCCCAGGCTGATACAACCNGGATATTTGTTTTCAACCCGGAATTACCATTACGAAGTAACAATTGCGGAGGTTCAGAAATTAAAAATCCGTTANCTGGATCAAGAGAAAAAGATTTTTTTTGAAATTCCAGATCCTCAATCAATAGGATCTGAGGAACTGCAATCCCAGCTAAAAATAGCAATTGAAAACGTTTTAAGATTTGATGCCAAAAGATACCTTCCTGGAAGGATAGCAGAACTGGCTGCAAAGCTGGGTTATACGTTTAAAAATGTAACAATAAAAAATAATAGAACAAACTGGGGAAGTTGTTCCAACAAAAAAAACATCAACCTGAACTTACACCTGATGCGCCTGAATGATCCATTAATCGACTATGTGATTGTCCATGAGCTTGTTCATACCGTTATCCCCAACCATGGCCCCGATTTTAAAGCCAGGATGCTAAAACATTTTGAGGATACAATTGAACTGGAAAAAGCGTTGAAAAAAATGAGGACTGACCTTGTTTAAATATGGAGCAATCCGGAATGGTCGGCAATCATTGTCAGCACCAGTGAAAGCGAGAATGCAAAAAATGGGGCAATAAACCAGATAATCCACTGCCGTTTAACAACTTTGTTGGCAAAGGTCTCTTTCCACCCCTTTTTTGACACACTCAGCGCCAGGATTGCAAAAGTATTCAATTGGACCAAAGAGGTGGGGATACCCCTTGAAAGCGATGCAGAAAGGAGTAACGTAGCCGTAATGACTGAGATAATGGAGGCTTCCACCTTTCCGATTTCGACGATTTCGGTTCCTGTTTTCACGATTAATTTCCGCCCGAATATTGAACTGCCGATCCCGAATGAGGGTGCAATGATCAAAGTTGCCAGGATCATGATCAATACAAAATTGCCTCCGGATGGATTAATATTTAGCTCATTTGTGATCATGGAGGCGATTGGTCCTGAAGCATTTGCTACATTATTCGATCCGATGGACAATGCCACATAACAACTTGTGATAATCACAATCCAACGAAAAAACGATTGTCGTTTTAAGGTCTGGAAATAGTCCGGATGTTTGAAATCAAACCGTTTAATGTAAACGTTCGCTATCAGGTACATCAATCCAAAAGAGACAATCGGTAGGATAATCCAGGTTGGGATAATTTCAAGGAATACTTTTTTAGAGTTAAGCTGGCCCATATAATGTGCCGGGGCAGCAAGTGCCAGCACTGTGGATTGCGAAGTTGATTGCGGTACACCCAATAAATTCGCAAAGAGTAGGCTCATCGCCACTGAGAAAAGGATGATTGTAGTCAGGGTATAGTTCAAACTTTCGGCAGGAAGGATATCTTTCCCCAAAGTTATAGCCGTATTTTTACCTGCCAGCAATGCCCCTGCCAGGACACACAACCCAAAAAGGCCTGGAATAATGTCTTTGCGTAAAATTCCAGAACCATAGGCAGTTGCAAAAGATGGGGAAGTTCCGCTGCCGCCCATGTTGATTGCAAGGAACATTGCAACCAAAAATGGCAGTAGCAAACTATTTAACATTGGAGTCAGCATATTCAAAAAAAAATGTTTGCGAAGTTATTCATTTAGAGCTAAGGAACAAACTAATTTTGGAATCATCAAAAAAACGAAGACCTTTGGCCCTGGAGAAAATCCGTTTGAAAATTAAGCCAGGGGATTTAAGGTGATTTGGTTCTTTTAAAAGCGGATAGCGGTTGGTAACTGGCGATTATCTTTTATAATTTAATGATTAATAGCATGTTAGATTGGGACAAATTGATTACAGATTGCAGGTTGGGGTTGGAAGACCGAAAAGCACAGGATGGGGATGATATCCGTTCGATCTTTCAACGTGATTACGACCGGATTATCTTTTCCTCACCTTTCAGACGGCTTCAGGACAAAACACAGGTTTTTCCGTTACCAGGAAGCATTTTTGTCCATAACCGGCTGACCCATTCACTTGAAGTTGCAAGTGTTGGACGCTCCCTGGGCAATCTTGTGGCCATTCATGCCTGCAAACAAACTTCAGATGTAAAGCTGCAAAAGAAACTCGGCGAGATGGGTTCGATCGTTTCAGCAGCCTGCCTTGCCCACGATCTGGGGAATCCCCCTTTTGGACACGCCGGTGAAAGTGCAATTGCCGATTTTTTCAAAAGAGGGTGCGGAAGCAAATACAAAGAAAATCTTACAGAAGCACAATGGAACGATTTTATCTGTTTTGAAGGAAATGCGAATGCTTTCAGGGTGCTCAGTCATCAGTTTACAGGGAAAAGGGAAGGTGGATTTACATTGACATACAGTACATTAGGCAGTGTTGTTAAATATCCGTTCGATTCCACCCAGGCAGAAGGAAAACCCAAATTTGGGTTTTTCCAAAGTGAAAAAGAGCTGTTCATCAAAATTGCGTCACAATTGAATTTGAACCAGATATCCTCAAACCCATTGTGCTACAACCGACATCCGTTAGTGTACCTGGTTGAAGCTGCAGATGATATTTGTTATCAGATTATGGATGTGGAAGACGCCCATAAGTTGAAGATTCTCACATTTTCTGAAACTGTGGAATTGTTCAAAGCCTTTTTTCATCCCGATACCGATGCGAAAACGTTGAAATCCATTCATGATAATTTCACAAAGGTGGGTGACCTTAATGAACGGATTGCCTATCTGCGTGCATTGGTGATCGGCAAAATGACAAAGGAATGTGCCGATATCTTTAATTCGTCGTTAGAAGTGGTAAATGGATCAACAACTGTTAAACCATTGTTTTCCTCCTTACCTGAACCGTCAAAGAGTGCAATGGCCCAAATAAAAACGATTTCAATTGAGAAAATTTACAATGACAGGTCCGTAATCGAAATTGAAATAGCGGGCTATAAGATATTAGGAACTTTACTCGATGCATTTATTACTGCGGTCATTGATCCGGAGGCATTTTTATCGAAAAAGCTTTTGGCACTTATACCCCTGCAATACCAGAGCAACGATGATTCACATTATTCTAAAATTCAGTCGGTTATTGATTTTGTTTCCGGAATGACCGATCTTTTCGCACTCGGCCTTTACCGTAAAATTACCGGGATGGAGTTGCCTGGGATCGGGTAAGTCAATTCTAAAAGATCAGTTCGAGTAGAAAATATACTACAATTAAACCTATTGATAACCAGGTCAATATCCATTTAAGGATTTTTCTGGTTTTCTTATCCATTTCATCTTCGGGTAAAGACCCCGGTGTGATCGAATTAATTATACCGGGAAAAAATTTTTCCAGGACCTGCTCCCCATTTTCCACAGCGGCTTCCGGTTTTCCTTTATTCGTTTGCTGTTTTAGCTCCTGCTTCTTTTTTAAAGACCTTAGCTGTTGCAATGAAAAATTCCTTCTTGAATATTCTTCCCTGGCAGCTTCAAGAGCCGTTTGTTGATAATCATCTGCTGGTCCGTTCACAATCTCATATAATTCAGTGTCCGTTTTTGCCAACATTACCTCAATAAAATTGTAAGTCATTGTATATCTATAAATTTTCTATTTTGAGTATAGCTAAAACAAATCCAATAATTATTGAACCTCATCTGGTTGACGAGTAATAAATGATCTGAATGCAGGGACTGAAATTCAATATAAAAGTAAAAATAAAGATCGATTAATAGGATTATCGCTATTTTTAACCTCTTATTATACCCACTTAGGCGGAATAACAATTAATAATCTGATGAATACATGTCACAAGACCATCAATCCGCAGTATCTATTTCAGTAATTAGTTGATTTTATGAAGGATAGATTGGAAGTACTGATTGTTTTAGGTTCCCCGAATTCTGCTCAGGGAGTGCTTGGAGCTATCGCAATAGATCGTCTTGACGTTTGTTATAAATTATTTGATTGGAAAAAGAACCTGATCCTTTGCACCGGAGGCTTTGGTGACCATTTCAATCCAACAAATAAACCTCACGCCACCTATGCCATTGAATACCTATTGTGTCTGGGCATTGAAAAGCATTATTTCATGGATATAGCCTTGTCATCAAATACTGTGGAGGACGCAGTCAAAGCAAAGCAGGTCCTGTCACACAGCGACAGTCATTATTCGGTTAAGATCATTACTTCCGATTTCCATCTGGAAAGGGTAAAATTAGTTTTCGAAACGATTCTGACTGGTTTTGATAAAACCTATTTTGGAGTGACCCATCATCACCCAATTGAAGAAAAACAAAAACTGATTGATCATGAAAAAAAAGCCATTGAGGCAATCAGGAAAAATGGCATTTATTTCTAAATAAAACAATCACAGGTCGATTTTATCAAAACATGTTGAATAACAAATAATTAATAGCCATTTTTTAATCGGCGATTGTTTAAAATTATCTTTGATGTTTCCCAGACAAAATCGTAAAATAAGGTAAACGCTATAAAATGCAGATGATCAGATCCATTATCCACAGTATTATAATGTCCATTTTATCGACATTGGTTTTGGTTTCATGTCAAGTCGGGACAACGAAGAAGGTTAGGATTTCGGTGACAACAACGGATCCTAAAGTTCGGGAAATAAAACTCAACATCTCGGCCATGGTGAGCCCTGAAACAACCTCCCTTTCAGAAGCAAAGATTGATCCCTCAGGAAATGCTGTTTTTGAATTTGACTTACCCCATCCGGTTTTCGCCTCTATGGAATTGGGAAAACAATGGGTGGCACTCTATCTGGAACCCGGTTATGATTTAAAAATCAACCTTGATACAATCCCTGAAAAAGAAATTGTATTTTCTGGGAAAGGCGCCGATCCCAACTATTATTTGTCGCGGTCACACGTCATTTACAAACCTTATGAACACAGGGGAGGCAAATACCTTTGGGAACTGACACCATCTCAATTTGTAGTAAGGCTTGATTCTTTAAAAAACGATTTCGCCACATTTCATTTAAGATTTTGTGACAGTACCCATCTCTCAGAAAGCATTAGCGGGATATTGGAAATGAATAATCGTTTAAACCTGATTTCCTTCAGGCAAAATTATCTTCTGGCCCACCGACAGGATATTACATCCAGTGGACATCTACCTGTTCTATTGACAAACATCTCAAAAGATATCCCTTTCGAGGATGATTTGCTCAACTACCATATCGACAATTATGGAATGGTTTTATCGTGGTACCTTGAATTGGACATTGAAAATCCATTGAGTGAAAAATATAAAGGAACTAAGGACTTTAAANAATTGATTCCCAGATTAATCAATGACAGTCTCGAAAAATATTCCGAATATCCTGTAGATGTTAAAGAGTTCCTGCTTGCCAGGAATATTTATTGTCAGATGGATTACAACCGGGAAGGAACTGTGATTGACTCGTTATTCGATAATTTTAAAAAGTCCTACCCGTCTTCCGACTACCTTTCCCAACTTAAGATAAGGTCAGACAAACGCCGGGACCTACTTCCAGGAAAAGCAGCACCTGATCTTACTGGAACAACCCTTGATGACAAACCCTTCTCCATAAAGGAGTTGAAAGGCAAAATAGTTTACATTGATGTTTGGGCGACCTGGTGTGGTCCTTGCAGGGCGGAGTTTCCTGCCTCAAAAAAATTGAGGAAGAAGTTCGATCAGGATAAGAATGTTGTATTCTTATATCTCTCTATCGACCGCGATGTTAAAGCCTGGAAAAAACTGGTAACCACCGATAAAGACTTAAAAGGAATTCATATCAATCAACAGGATGATAATGTATTGAAGTCATATTTAATTAAGGGGCCATGTTACCTGCTTATTGATCAGGAAGGGAAGATTGTCAATTCAAATGCCCCAAAACCATCTTCCGGGAAAGTTGAAATTGAGATTAATAAACTTCTTAAAAGATAGTTGGTCATGATTTTAGATTCTGCGGGAATCTGCGAGATCTGCGGGAGAATTATCTTTTTTTTCCCGCTGATCACGCTGATTTTCGCAGAGAAAAACCAATAAATTTCACAACAAATTATTTAAAAAATAGTATTTCAACTTTATATCCCTATATTTCAATAGTTTATATCAACTAAAATAATAGTCAATTATTTTCAAAAATACTTGCATGACTATAAATATAGTTGTATGTTTGTGATGAAGGATTGACATTAAAAACACAGCAAATGCAACTGACAAAAGCAGAAGAACAGGTGATGCAGATTTTATGGAAAATGGGCGAAGGGTTGGTCAAGGACATCCGCGATCACTTTGATGAGCCCAAACCCGCACGAAATACGGTATCGACAGTGATCCGGATTTTAGAGAAGAAAGGTTTCGTCGGACATAAAGATTATGGGAAGGTGTTTGTTTATTATCCGCTTGTGATGAAAAAAGAGTATTCGGGAAAGCAATTATTCGGATTGCTCAACGATTACTTTAACAATTCGTTCCCGGCAATGGCTTCGTTTTTTGCCCGCGAGAAAGACCTTACGATCAAAGACTTAGAACTGTTGCTCGAAGAGACCAAAATGGAATTATCGAAACGCAAAAAGAACTGAACAACATGGAAACACTTGGAATGTACCTTTTTAAATCGGCAGTCTGGCTGACTGGTTTCACCTTGGTTTTTCTTGTTGTTTTGCGCAACGAACAGTTTTTCCGTCTCAACCGGATTTATCTCCTTTCGGGGATCATTGCCTCTATTATCTTCCCATTTTTTACATGGCATTATGCTGTAATATTACCTTTGTTGCCGCAGGCCGAAGTTTCGCTTGGCGATCTGACACCGGTTGCAGTAGTCCCGGAAACGCCTGCAGTCCCTTTTTACTGGTACTTCTATCTCTCTGGAATTCTATTCTTTGTTTTTCGGTTGATCAGGCAAACATGGCTTGTTGTCCGGAAATTAAAGAAAGCCGGTTATGTCAAAAACGGCTCTGTAAAATTGGTGCGCACCCACGAATATGCTTCTTCGTTTTCATTTTTCTCGTTTGTCTTTGTCAATCCTTCAACCACTGATGTTGAGATGAAAGAGATCGTGAACCACGAGAGCGGGCATATCCAACAGTGGCACTGGTTCGACCTGCTGCTAGTGGAGTTTTTGTGTATGCTTCAATGGTTCAATCCCTTCGTGTGGGTTTACTCCCGTTTGGTCCGTCAGAACCACGAATACCTGGCCGATCAAACTGCATTACAGCGAACTTCAGATCCGGCGATTTATCATGCAACACTGCTTAACCAGATGCTTGGAGTACCGGTTATTTGTCTTGCCAATTCGTTTAGTTATTCACTCAACAAAAAAAGATTTAAAATGATGAAAAAAAGAATAGAATCCCCATTCAGAAAATTGAAGTTGCTGCTTGTTTTACCATTGGTAGCCTTTGTTTTCTATGCTTTTGCTAAACCGGAGTATATCGCTCCAATTAATGTTCAGACAAATGGTCCTGGAATTCAGACAAATACAGGTGACATTGTCAAAGGCCAGGTGCTCAGGAAGAGTGATGGCAAACCAATGTCTGGTGCAACCGTAATCATCAAAGGCACTACAGTCGGAACAATAACGGATACTGATGGAAATTTTATCTTAAAAGGTGTCCCTGTAGATGGTGAGATTGTTGTCTCCTTTGTAGGATTGGCAACGGCTGAGGCAAAGCCTGTCTTTGGACAGCCCATGGTGATCAACATGGAAGGTTCCACAGTTGGATTGGAACAAATAACTGTAGTTGGTTATGGGGAAAAGAAAAAACCGGAGACTTATACGGATAAATTCGATCCGAAAAATCCACCTTTATATTATGTGGATGGTGTTCCCACATGGAAAGGCAGGTTTGAGAAAGTCCTGGCCAAAGGTGTCGAATCAGTTACAATCTGGAAAGGACAGGAAGCGTTGGACAAGTTTGGTGAGAAGGGCAAAAATGGTGTGATTGAAGTCGTTACTCAGAAGAACACTTCAAATGCCAGTTCAATATCAAAAGCAACACCGGTGGTCTTGACCAACCCTCCTCCTCCACCACCACCAGCACCTTCCCTCGAAAATATAGGTTTTAATGATCCAAAGAACCCTCCTTTGTGCTTTGTTGATGGTGTGGCAACTGATAAAAGCGAATTTGACAAAATTTTATCTGAAGGGATCGAATCCGTTAATGTATTGAAAGGCGAGCATGCAATTGCCAAATATGGTGAGAAGGGCAAAAATGGTGCGATCGAAGTCACCACAAAACATCCGCCTGTATATATTCTGGACGGCAAAACACTTGAAGGTGTTTTAACAGACCAGATAAAACCGGAGGATATTGAATCCATCGATGTATTGAAAGCTGAATCGGGAAAAAAGTATTATGGCGAGAAAGGAAAATATGGTGTAATCCTGATCACGTCTAAGAAAAAGGGTGTCCAGATCAAAAATGCAGATGTCAACAAAAATGAACCAGCTATGTATCTGGTTGATGGTGTTGAGAAAACCTCAGCCGAGGTCAAAAATATTGATCCAAACCGCATTGAGTCGGTCAATGTTTTAAAAGGGGATTATGCCGTTAAGAATTACGGGGAGAAAGCGCGTGATGGAGTTGTGGAAATCAAACTAAAGGGTTCCGTCAAAGCTGATTCAAGTAAATTCGTGGTCGGCTTTCCGATCGACCCAAAGATAAAGTTTAAATCAGCCAATGGATCAAATTTTTCTGGGCCGAAAGACTTTGATGCTGTAAAAGTCCTTGGGTATGGGACACAAAAGCCGCAAGGTGAGAAAGATATCTTTGTAGTTGTTGAAGAGATGCCCGAATTTCCGGGAGGGTCAAAAGCTCTGAGGAGCTTTCTTGCACAGCAGATCAGGTATCCTGTTGATGCCCAAAAGGATAAAATCCAGGGTAAAGTATTCGTGAATTTTGTTGTGGGTAGCGATGGAAATGTTTCGAATGCCAAAGTTGTAAAGAGCGTTCACCCTTCGCTTGATGCCGAAGCACTTAGGGTCGTTGGCCTTTTACCGGCCTGGAAACCTGGAAAACAGCATGGACAGGCAGTCGATGTTGCCTATACAATGCCAATTGAGTTTGTGCTACAGTAAGAATAAAAAGTTCAATTAAAGAAGATATACCTCATATGCCCCTCGTTTGAAACGAGGGGCTCTTTGTTTGCCGTTTGCAACGACAAAATCCGATAGTTCAATTACCTTATTTTGAATTAAATATCACCAAAATAATGGGTTGACCTGGGATATCTTATACCAAACCTGATTATTTAGAACTGTATTCCATACTTTCCACCCCGGCTTCGCCACACCTCCAATAGTGGAGAATTTCAAATCGTGACTCTTTTACTAAAGTTCATAAGTATTTGATAATAAATTTATTAATTTTGTAAAAAGCAAGAATAAAATATTTTATATTTTATTAAAAGACGATCTTTCCTGTCCGGGTGACTTTTGATGCGATAAATAGTCACCGGAACACTGCTTACAAAAGTTTGTTTTTCATTCCGACATCAAGCGACCAATAACCATCGCATTTGGACTGGAATTGCAATCACTGAACTTTATTTATTTGAATTTCAATCCACTACAAAACAGAAATTCCCCCTATCATTGTGATAAAGGGAATTTTCATTGTTAGAACCAGCTTAACCGATAACCTCCAATCTGCATTATTTCAACAGCTCTGCAGGAATCGCTTTAATCGGTTCGATCTCAAGGCTTTTTACAAACAGCTCGCCGCCTTCCGACTGGATCTGTATCTTTCCTTCTGTCAGTGGAAGAACCTTCCCATCTTCAATTTTCCCTGAATTGTAATTGACCACAGTCACCCCATTGTTCACCATATGAACAGATGTCCGGTCATAGCAATACAAATCAATCACATTCCATTCACCTTTAGGTTTTTCGAAATCGACTGCCTTAGTCCCGTTTGCAGCCGTTTGTCCCTGTCCGAAAGTTGTTTTTACCCCTGTCGGAGAATAGGTATAAGTTTTACCATCACTGCTTTTTATAACAGGAATTTCGAAATAGCTTTTGCCCATGCAATACGAATCACCCATTTTTTTGGTACATAACTGAAACTCGTGGGAACTCATCCATACCCCAAGCCCGGCACCAAATTCACCATAACTATGGTACAACAAACCCGAATTAAATTGTGTGGTCATTTTATCCCCCCATTTAAAGATCATTCGGATATGGTAATTCTTGTATTCCTTTTTCGTGGCAATGGAGGCATTGATCTCGCCCGATATATGCAAAACCTTTACACCATCGATCTCTGTGACCGTGAAAATTTTCATTGGATCGACATTTAGTCCGATCGGCGTACCCCCTTTTTCTTTAGGACCAACAAAGGTGTCCCAACCTTCAAGATCTTTACCATTAAACAATGGTTTCATCCCTTTCTTAGCAAAACTCCCAAAAGCAAAAAAAAAGACAACACTTAACAGCATTAATTTTTTCATAAAAGCATCATTAATTGATTAATAAAAAACTGCCCCGTTTGTGGGGCAGTTCAGTTGTTTATATAATCGAAATAACTATTTTCCTTCCAAAATGGCCTGAGCTTTTTCTAAAATCGTTGTGTCGTCAAAAAGGATAATTCCACCCTGTGGTCCCTGCTCAATGTGCATTCCGACACTCGTCCCTTTTTCATAATGCGTTCCACCAAAATAATTCCTCACGGTCTCAACTTCAATCCCAAGCTCTTGTGCAATCCGTTGCATCGAACCGTGAGGCAAATGATCTTTGATATCCCGCAGCTCGTTGAAGGTTATTTTTTTAGTCATGATAAAAAATTTAAAGAGTTAATAATTAATATACAATATTAAACATGCCAATCAATTTGGATACGCCGAAAATTAACACTAATTATTCAATATTGTAACCGGATTTTAACAACTTTTGGTATGAAGGAGTACATTTTAGATTTATTAACAATTACAGAAAATGTCGCAAATTTCTAAAAACCTGTAATTCAATACAATACTTGGAAATTTTAAATCTACTTCTACAATTAGGTAAAAACTGTTATAAAACATATCAGCCAATTAATTGCCCAAATCACTTTTTTTTACCTGTTCGTAAACCTCCTGCTGGATCAATTCGCGCAACCTTAACTGATTAATCTGGTTGTTGGTGCGTTTGGGATAAATCCGGTTTGAGAAAAAAAGAAACAAAATTCCTGTTTCCGGATCGGCCCATGCAAAGGTACCCGTAAAACCACTATGGCCAAAGCTGGCGTCACTGACTAACGGTGCCGGATAAGCCTCCCCAAATGGCCTTAGATTGTTTTTTAAATAGGGTTTATCAAATCCATAACCACGACGGTTATCCAATTTTTCGAAATGGCGGTGGGTCCAATCTTTCAGCGTTGCATCCGAAATATACCTTTCACCCCCATAGGTCCCGTAGTTCATGTACATCTGCATCAACTTTGCAGCATCGTTTATCGTACCGAAAAGTCCTGCATTGCCAGATATACCACCCAAAACGGCAGCACCTTCATCGTGTACGTATCCCTGAATCAACTCCTTACGAAACTCCTGGTCATCTTCCTCAGGAACCATCTGATCAATCGGAAAATAAAGGTATGGCCTGTAGGTCAGCGTATAAGCACCCAAAGGATGATAGAAATTATTTTTCAGAAATGACTCATAATCCATTTGAACAATTGATTCAATCATTTTTGGAAAAACAATAAATCCCATATCAGAATAGACGTAATGCTTACGTTTCAAAAGGTTTGACTTTTTGATCATCGAATAAACCGAATCACGAAAACTACCCATAATAAAAAGGTCCTTACTTACCCTGAGCGGATATTGGGCAGTAGAATCTTTGGAAAAATATCCTGGCTTAAAATTTCCATGTTTATCAACAGTTTTCAACCAGAAAGGGATTCCAGGTTTAAGCCGGGCCTGATGGGAAAGTACATCCGCAATAATCAGGTCTTGTTTGTTACTCCCTTTCCAATCGGTCAGATAATCGCTCATTTTCCTGTTAACTGAAAGTTTTTTCTCATCAGCCAACCACATCAGGGCCGGAACCGGTGCCAGGATTTTGGAAAGGGAAGCAAAATCGAAGAGATCATCCTGCTTCACAGGACGTTCGCCGCCATAAGTATGGTATCCGTAAGATTCTTCAAAAAAAACTTTACCCCACCTTGCCAATAAAATCTGGCAACCAGGGAAAGCTTTATGTGTCAAACCGATATTAACAAGTGAGTCAATTTTTTTTTTTAGATATACTGAGTCAATGCCCAGCTCTTCGGGTAGTGTATATTTAAACCTGTTGGCGGACAAAGTCGTCAACCCTGTATTTGACCTATACAAATTGGTTACAGACACTGGCAGCTTTCCCTGTGCCCCGAAAGCTCCGAACAGAAGTTGCCCGGCCAGATCCTGGGTTTCATTGTTTTCCTCATAAGCGACTACCAACCCTTTTGCATTTCCGATATCATCAAGATAACCAAGGATATATGGATTTCCAAATAGGACGACAATTGAATTCTGCAGATTTGCAACCTGTTGCGTAACCAATTGCTGTGTTTTTGTAATCCGGTAATTGGAGGCCACAAAATTGCCAAGGTGGTTTAGTCCTGCCACTACAAGGTTGTATTTTTTCAATTGGGCCATCAACCTTTTTACAGACTCCCCATCAGCATCTTTGGAGATAAAGAAATGGTCCATATGGGTATATCTCTCCATTGATCGTTGAAAACCGGTAATATACCCCCTTCCAATACTTACTGTCGCAATCTTCAATGTATCAAGATGTTTCAAAGGAAATACCAGATTGGAATCATGAAGGATGGTGAGTGATCGCTGGGCAATATCGCGCAAAGTCATCCGATAGGAAGACTGGTTCACGTCAGAATATATTTTCTCCGTATTAACAGGTGTATATTGATTTAATCCCACCCACCGTTTGACCATCAAAATCCTTTTGCATTTCAAGTCAATTTCCTCAACTGAGATCTGCCCATCCGCGATTGCTTTTTTGACGGCTATAATCGTTTTTGACGGATTGACAACAAATTCAAGCAGGTCGTTGCCCGCTATCAGGGCCTTTACACATGGGTCGCTACTGTCATCCTGATCATCTGCCCCTTCCATATTCATTGCATCGGTTACCACAAGACCTTCAAAGCCAAATTGCCCACGAAGTAAACCGTTAACCATCAATTTTGAAGCAGATGCAGCTACACCGCTGCTATCCAGGGCCGGTACACTCAAATGCCCGGTCATGATGCCACCAAGACCAAAACTGATTGCTTTCTGAAATGGGTAGAGCTCAACAGAATCGAGCTGTACCCTGTTTCGCAGGATTACAGGGAGTTCAAGATGGGAATCCTTCCGTGTATCGCCGTGGCCCGGAAAATGCTTAAATGTTGCCAATACCTGTTGCGATTGCAGGCCCAGTGCATAAGGCACCGCCTTTTGGAATACCCGCGCCGGGTCATCACCATAAGATCTGAACCCAATGACCGGATTGAGCGGATTACTGTTCACATCGGCCACAGGTGCAAAATTGATATGGATACCCAATCTTTTGCATTGTTTCCCAAGATCGGCACCTAAATTGAAAATCAATGTGTCATTACCAAGTGCCCCAAGTGTCAACCCATATGGATACCGGATACAGCTGTCAAGCCGCATGGATAAGCCATATTCGGCATCGATAGCCACAATAAGCGGCGTTTTTGAAGCTTCCTGCAACCGGTTGACCATATTGACATGCCGCATCGGACCACCCTGCATTGTAATGATCCCGCCAATTTTATTCTCTTTTATTAGTTTAATGATGTGCAGGATATGGGCATTCCCCTTTCCGGAATAAGCCGGCACCATGATTAATTGCCCGATTTTCTCATCCAATGACAGAGAATTAAACACCGAGTCCACCCACTGGTCATTTTCGAACTTCAGAAACGGTGGCCGAACTTTTTGCTGCGCCGCCAAAACAGTACTTAAAAGAGATAATATGGTGATGATCAATAATTTTTGCATAAAATAAAACTTCGTGAATCCGAATTGAATTCGTGTGCAAATATAAAAAACCATTCATAAGTGAACCTGTGTATATCTTTTTATTAAAAACAACTTCAAAGTTTCTTTAATATTAAATACTTTGTGAATCTTTGTACTTTACAGGTTTCATGGCAGTCCGATTTAACGGCCGGTTTTTCTAAAGACCTTAAATTTATATCAATAATTGAATTGAATAATATGAAAATACGATCAGGGAAATACGGGAATTTATCAGGGAAATACGGGAATTTAATCATTACAAGGAGAAAATTATTGTCCTTTTGGTCACTTTTCTTTTTCATTCTGACTTTGACCATAACCGCAAAAGAGAATTCAAATAAAATATTAACCGGTGCAGAACAACCCGAATTGTACATTTCAAAACTTAAGGGTAAGAAGCTGGCTTTGGTCGTCAACCAGACCTCGACTGTCGGTCATCAACATTTAGTTGATTTTCTGATCAGTAACCAATTGACGGTTAAAAAAATCTTTGCTCCTGAACATGGGTTTCGCGGTGATGCAGGTGCCGGTGAAAAGGTTGATAACTCGAAAGACATAATNACCGGGATCGATTTGATCTCTGTTTATGGGAAAAACCTGAAACCGTCGAAGGAACAGCTCTCAGATGTTGATATCGTGATATTTGACATACAAGATGTTGGTTGTAGATTTTATACCTATATCAGCACCCTGCATTACATTATGGAGGCTTGTGCCGAAAATAACAAAACGCTGTTGATTCTTGACCGTCCAAATCCAAATGGTGATTATATCGATGGTCCTATTTTACAATCTCCCTTCCGGTCTTTTGTCGGAATGGACCCAATTCCGGTTGTACATGGTTGTACAATTGGGGAACTGGCACAAATGATCAATGGTGAAAAGTGGTTGGCCAACGGTATCCAAACATCGCTTGAAATCATCAAAGTCGCCAATTACACCCATAACTCGATCTACGAACCTCAGGTCAGGCCTTCGCCAAATCTTCCTGATTATTTGTCAATCAGGCTATATCCATCGCTTTGCTTTTTTGAGGCGACAAGTGTAAGTGTTGGGCGCGGCACGCAGTTCCCTTTTCAGGTTTTGGGATATCCCAATGAGGCTTTTGGAAAATTCAGTTTTACACCTAAAAGCCTGAAAGGTTTGGAAATCAATCCGCTTCAAAAGGATAAATTGTGTTTTGGCGATGATTTGCGGGGGTTAAAAGAGGTACCCCGATTCACCTTATCCTTTTTTATGAATTGGTTTCAAAAATTTAAGAACAAGGATGAATTTCTCACAAGGAGTAAGTGGTTCAATCAATTGATGGGAAACGATATCGTTCTAAGGTTGATACTCGAAGGTAAAGGTGAAGTTGAAATCCGGAAAACATGGGAAAACGAACTGAAAGGATATCAATTGATCCGAAAGAAATATCTGCTATACACCGATTTTATTCCAAATCCATGAATCAACTGCTGATCGCCTCATTGCTCGGAGGGTATTTTCTCCTTTTGATCATTATCGCTCATCTTACCAGCAGGTCAGCCACAACTGACAGCTTTTTTACGGCTAACCGCAAGTCACCATGGTTCGTTGTGGCATTCGGAATGATCGGTACAACAATTTCGGGTGTTACGTTTATCTCCGTCCCCGGAGAGGTTGGCAATTCTGCAAGCACCTATTTCCAGTTTATTATGGGTAACCTGGTCGGTTTCTGGACTGTTGCACTTGTATTACTACCAGTTTACTACAAGCTTAACCTGATCTCGATCTATTCCTACCTGGAGCAACGGTTTGGATTCTATTCCTACAAATCGGGTTCATTCTTTTTCCTCCTCTCAAGAACTGTAGGTGCTGCATTCCGAATGTATCTGGTTGCCGAAGTGCTGCAACTGGCACTTTTTGATGCACTTGGAGTTCCTTTTGGCATTACGGTCCTGATCAGTATCCTTCTGATTTGGGTCTATACTTACAGGGGTGGTGTCAAAACGATTATATGGACAGATTCATTACAAACCATTTTTTTGCTTACCGCAGTAATCCTTACGATTTATTATATTTTTTCAAGTTTTGAGTGGTCTGTTCCCCAAACCTTGCAAAAAATATACGAACACCCATACTCAAGGATTTTTGATTGGGACCTGAAATCGGGAAAATATTTCTTTAAACAATTTATTGGCGGGATGTTCGTTACCATCGTAATGGTCGGCCTGGATCAGGACATGATGCAAAAAAACCTCACCTGTAAAAGTTTAAAAGAGGCCCAAAAAAACATGCTCACTTTCAGTGCAATTTTTGTAGGGGTCGTTGCTATGTTCCTGATGCTTGGCGTTTTGCTCTATATTTTCGCTGATCTGCACGCGATTCAGATCCCCCAGAAATCGGATTATCTCTTCCCATTTCTGGCCCTCAACCATATGAACCTTTTGATCGGCATCTTCTTTTTATTGGGAATTACTGCGGCAAATTATGCCAGTGCTGATTCTGCCCTCACCTCGCTGACTACTGCATTTTGTGTCGATTTCCTGGATATCAACAAACGGCCTGTCGAAAAACGGTCTGGACTCCTGCGAAGAACGCACATCGGGTTTTCGCTCTTGCTTTTTATGGTGATCATGATTTTCAGGATCATCAACGATCAAAGCGTTGTGGTAGCCGTTTTTAAAGCGGCTGGTTATACTTATGGGCCACTTTTGGGACTTTTTGCATTTGGTTTCCTAACACGGAAAAATGTGAAAGACCGTTGGGTGCCACTTGTAACAATCTGCTCACCTTTTCTTACCTGGCTGACCGAGATTATAACAAGAAATTTCACAGATGGTTATCAGATTGGTTTTGAGCTAATTATAATTAACGGAGCCATTACTTTCATCGGATTATTGATAATTCAAAAAAAATAATAAAATAGTTAAAAAACGTTAATGGTATATCGTAAATGATATTAACTTTGAAATGTTATCATGTGAGAATTGTTTTTACATGCAAATGACAGAATCGAATGAAAATCAAAAATGAACTGCCTGATTAAAATATTGATAATCTGCGGAGTGCTCTCTCTCTTTTTTTCATGCCAAAAAGAGAAGATGAACTCTGCTTCTGATGCAGTGTTGCATTTTTCATCAGATACCATAACCTTTGATACGCTTTTCACTTCAATCGATTCACCGACCAAAAATCTTAGGGTGATCAATAGAACCAACGAAAACGTTGTCATTTCATCAGTTAGGCTTGCCGGTGGCATCCAAAGTGGTTTTCGGATCAATGTAAATGGAGAAGCAGCCAATGAAACCTATAATGTTTCGATACCTGCACAAGATAGTATTTTTATCTTTATTGAAGCTACTCTGGAGAAAACCGGCAAAAGCGCACCTTTTATTTCGGAGGATTCGATTATATTTAAGGTCAATAATATTGAACAAAAAGTGAGGCTGATGGCTTGGGGCCAGGACTTTGTGATGATAAAATCTGACCTTTTAAAATCCACAACCTGGACCAACGACCGCCCCTATCTCGTTTATAATGAAGCCCTGGTCGATTCAGGCCAGACATTAACCATCATGGCGGGCACAACCGTTTATTTCCATAAAAATGCAGGATTAAAAGTTAAAGGGACCCTGAAAGTTCTTGGAACATTTGAAGAGCCGGTTGAGTTTAAGGGCGACCGACTTGAACCGGTTTTCAATGATTTGCCGGACCAGTGGAACGGAATCATCCTTTTTTCAGGAAGCCACAATAATTTTATCAATTATGCTAAAATAAAGAATGCGAATATCGGATTGCAGGTCGGGACCATCGAGCATACCGGGTTTGCCTCGCTTGAACTTTCAAATACGCGCATTGAAAATATGAGTTGGTCGGGTATCTGGGCCATGAAATCGAAAATTCTTGCCTACAATTGCATTATATCAAACGTAAGATACTATAATACAGCCCTTTTACTGGGTGGTGATTACCAATTCTACCATACTACCTTTGCGAATTATTACAATAAACTAGCTTCAGGTATCCGGACCACTGAAACTTTAGTCATTTCAAATTATCTCGTTGATAATCAAAGCGGTGCAAGGTATGTTGGGGACATGAAAGAAGCTACTTTCGGAAATTGCATCATTACAGGCAACCGGACCAATGAGCTGCTCGTTTCAATGGACAAACAAGGTGGGGCAAATTACCTGTTCGACAGATGTCTGATTCAGATTCCAGACACGTTCAAACTTGCAGATCCTACCAAATATGTCGATATCCTCAGGAATGTCAGCCCACGTTTCAAAAGCCCCTATAAAGGGAATTTTGAACTTGATACATTATCCATCGTAAAAGATTTTGGCAAAGTTTTTTATGCCAAACCATATCCGACCGATCTGAAACATGATAACCGTCTTGATGATGCAGGACCAGATCTTGGGGCATTTGAAAGAATCGAGAAGAAAAAATAGTCTTACCCATTAAAAAGTGTTTTTTGAAAATTGATCAAACCCAAAGTTCGATAGACAATCTAAAATGAGGCGCTTCGTTTCACCTAATATTCATATCCAATGGACAACTTATTCAAATTCAGTCTTTCAGGGATAAGAACGTCCCTGATTATTTTGATCATCGTGATTCAACAGACAACCGTCTATGCCCAGGAGGCCCGGGTGGTCACTTTTAACCACACCATCCGATGGCTCAACGAATCCAATTTCCCCAACTATTTTTTAATGACGGAAGTCAGGGATTCGATCAACAACGAGATCAGGCAGAACCTGATGCTCAAATTCAAGGTTAATAAGGTCACCTTTCCCGAAAAGGTGGAATACTGCATCATTACCGGTTTTGGAAAACCAAAAAATATCCCGGGTAATCCAGTCAATTCATTAGATTATACCATTGACCTGTTTTCATTTCTCACCAGGGCTACAGCAGGTAATGCTGTCTTTTGGTCGGTTAACATCGTCATTCGAAAGGATGGAAATGTGATTCTTGATAAAGAGGTGAAACATGAAATCGAGAATTCCAATTCTGCGGCATATATGTCATCATTGAGATGGTTCCCGCCACATGAATTTAAAAAGATTTTGATGGGGATGGTCAATGAGGCATTGGGTTTAACCAGTGAGACCACAGATAAAATTGTAGTCGGAGGAATTGAAGCAAAAGAACAGGAAGTTCTTTCGTGGTTTCCTAACGCCAAAACTTGCGTTTTGAAAATGAATGGTTCATGGTTAAGTTCAGGCAACTTCAGTGCTCAATTACAAAATGGCATCGATACTCTCGTTCAAAGTGTTTATAAAAACTCGCCAGTATTAGAAACGAACCGGATTTCTTTTAAACCTGTCCTGGCCAATCTCTTCAAAGACGTTACAGGAATTGGGACAACCTATACGATTACAGAAAAAGAACGAAGAAGGGGAGTGCTGGAATTTCAAAAGGGGGGAAAGCTTGGTTTAGAACTTGAGTGGTTTGAAGATATTACCTATTCGACCAATTCTGACCGAGTGGAAAGCCGGATTACTGTTCCATTGGTTGGACAATTGTTTGATGATAAGGTTCCAGTCGGGAGTTTTGTTTACGAAAGGGTATCCCAGGTTTTAACGACAAGCAAAACTGAAGAAAAGTTCAGTTGGGCCTCAGGATCCTATACGAAAAATTCATTTGGGACAGCCTTAATCCATCGGATCAGAGGAACTCTAAACAACATCCCATTCAATGCTGAATATAATGAACTGTTTGGATTTATGGAAATTAAACTGAACAATCAGACCCAGGCTGTTATGATATTTCAAAATTGCAATCCCGAAAACCTAAGGTCCTTTAGCAAGTCAAAAATCTCCAAAAACAAATTATTCATTTCAGGCGGGAGTACGAACATCGGTACACCGTCATTAAATAATCAATCTAAAACAGAATGGTATCCGTTCCTTATCCGTGAAAATGCAACTTCAGAAGTATTAATTTCTGATATTGAAATATTGGTGTGCCTATTTTTTGGAATTGGAAATATGTGATCAGGATGAAGACAATATTCCTGTTTGTTTTATTGGCATCGGTGTCAATTCTTCGGTCAGGTGCGCAAAACAGATACAATATTGTTTTTTATAATGTTGAAAACCTGTTCGATACATGGGATGATCCGTTAACGTCAGATGAAGAGTTTACGCCACATCACCAACGGCATTGGACAAGTCTGCGGTTCGGGAATAAGCTAAAAATGATTTATAAAACTTTGATTGCATCCGGGAAAGGCCAATTCCCGGACGTAATCGGTATTGCTGAAGTGGAAAATTTATGGGTGGTGGAGCAACTGATCTCTACCACCCCACTCAAAAATGTACCCTATGGAATTATCCATAAAGAATCTCCTGATCCAAGAGGGATAGATGTAGCTCTGCTCTATCGCAAAGACAGAATAAAACCTATTGATTATCAATTCATTAAAGTTACTGGAAATGGAAAGGTCAATTTGACAACCCGTGATATCCTCCATTTTACAGGTGAGATTGAAAACGAACAAATCCACTTTTTTGTTAACCATTGGCCCTCACGCAGCGGGGGATATATTGAAACTGTAGAAAAAAGAAATATCACTGCAGGAATACTCAAGGCCAATATTGATTCACTTTTTGCTAAAGATCAAAATGTGAACATCTTAATTATGGGTGATTTCAATGCAACCCCAAAGGAGAAGTGTTTCACATCAATCTTAAAAGCACTTCCCTGCCCAGGTAACAACGATCCCGGGTATTTAATCAACCTATCGACTTCATGGACAAAACATGCCGAGGGGACCATCAGGAATGGAGGACAATGGGAGGTTTTTGATCAAATGATGTGCTCATATAACCTATATAACAATAAGATATTAAAAATTGATGCCGAAAATAGCGGAATTTGCAGGTTTGATTTTCTGCTTGAACCCGACCCTACATTTCTTGGTGAAAAACCTTTTCGCACTTATTACGGACCGTCCTATCATGGGGGTGTGAGTGATCATTTACCTGTAAAAATCTGCCTCTCCACAAAATAACCGGTCGCATATTCAGATAAATTCAAACCGGAGGAGCCAATTTCAAATTCACAAAAAAACACAATCTATATACATCTGTATATCTGCAACTTATACTGCCTTAACATTTATTTAACCTGACGGGACTAAACCCTGTACCTAAAATCCCATCAAAGGCAGGTAATTAAATTTTTAAAGTAATGATGAGAAGAAATTTTTTAGTACTAATAGTATTCATTGTTTTCACAATTCAGACAAAAGCACAAACACCTTCCCCATTCAGTGGCGGAATGAAAAATGGAGCACCCGGAGTTGAAGCACCCTCAAAGAACTTAACGATAAAAGGCATTGTAATAGAAGCTGATACACATACACCGATGGAATATGCGAATGTCACGATTTTTTCGGCCGCGGACAGCACGATTGTTGGTGGAATAATGACGTCTGCGAACGGTTCTTTCGAGATCAAAAAGCTTTTTCCAGGTACTTTTTTCCTTCGTGCCAATTTCATTGGTTTTGAAAAGACAACAATCTCAAAAATTGTATTGCATTCTGAAAACCCTGTTGTTGATCTGGGTAAAATCGAATTAAAAGAGGCTACCGAAAAACTGGCTGAAGTTGAAGTAAAAGCCGACAAAGCGCGTGTGGAGTTTAAAATCGACCGCAGGGTGGTCAATGTCAGCCAGGACATCAATTCAACCGGAGGTTCTGCCGTTGAGATACTCGCAAATACGCCCTCAGTACAGACCGACTTTGAGGGAAATATCACACTCAGGGGCAGTTCATCCTTCACTGTTCTCATTGATGGGAAACCTAGCGTTTTAACCGGTAGCGATGCGCTCCGTCAAATCCCGGCAACCAACATTGAAAATATCGAGATTATTACCAATCCATCAGCCAAATACGATCCGGATGGTGTTTCAGGAATCATCAATGTGGTCATGAAAAAAAATCTCAAAGATTCATTCAGTGGATTGATTAATCTTACAGCAGGGTTCAACGAAAAATACCGCGGCGACATGAACTTCAATTTCCGCCATAAAAAATGGAATTTTCTTGTGAGCGCTGATTTTGTAGATATGAATAACAAAGGGACCAGAACCACGAACCAGGAACTATATAATTCGGATACAATTACTTACAGGAATACTGGAGGTGATGGCTCAATGATCCGTAAAGGGAAAAGCATTAAAGGTGGCGTCGAATATAATCTTAACCGATATACTTCCTTTGGCATGAATGCTACCATCGGCGACAGAACGTTTGGGAATAATAATACAGGTTTATTACATGAGTTTGATAATATGGGGACTCCCGATATTTATAGTTACCAGAACACCAGCTCTGCAAGAACAGGAAATTATTGGAGTACTGATTTCAATTTTATGCAGAAATTTTTAAAGAAGGGGCATGAATTGAGCGGATTAATCTATTATTCTAAAAATAATGGTGATGATAAAAATTATCAAACACTTTACCTGACCGATTCAAACTGGCAGCCCATCGATCCGAATTTTTCAAATAACAGATCAATTGATGGTTCTGACTCGAAGGAGTTCCGTGCCAAACTCGATTATACTTTACCGATCAATGATAAAGACAAATTTGAGGCAGGTTACCAGACACGGATTCAAAATCAGAGCGACCTTTTCACATTTGAGGAATCAGTCAATAACGGAATATGGGTCAATAATCCAAAATTCAGCAGTTCATTTGATTACAACAACAAAATCCACTCAATGTATTCCACCTTCTCTCATGCCGGGGATGGCTTTTCGTACCAGCTGGGCTTAAGAGGTGAATATACCGACAGAACAATAAAAAGCATTCAATCTGCGGAACCTCACACATTTAACAGCTTTGATTTTTTCCCTACCTTTCATTTTTCTCAGAAACTAAAGAAGGAATTTGAATTGCAGGCCAGTTACAGCCGACGTTTAAACCGTCCTGAAGGATTTATGCTTGAGCCATTTGCTCAATATATGGATCAATACAATATCAGAATTGGTAACCCGGACTTAAAACCGGAATATACAGGTTCTTACGACCTCACGATATTGAAAAGGCTCAAAACCTCCTTTATTTCTTTTGAAAGCTATTACCGGAATACAAAGGGTTTAATGTCGAGGGTACAGACGCTTGGCACTGATGGCATCATGTACAACTCAATGTCCAACCTCAACAATGATTATTCATTAGGGGGTGAACTGATGGCCAATATTGAAGTAAAACCAGGTTTTCGAATCATAGCAAGTGGTACCCTATACGATTATTGGCTTAAAGGACAGATTAACGGACAAAGTGTGGACAGAAGCAGCACCAATTTCGATTCCCGTTTGAATTTTGACATCAAGCTGGCCAAAAACACCCGTTTACAATTGATGGGAAATTACCGTGGGCCTAGTGCTTCAGCACAGGGAACCCAAAAACCGATGATGTTTGCCAATGCAGCGCTTAAACAAGAAATGCTAAAAGGTAAATTGACTGCTACTTTACAGGTACAGGACCTTTTCGGGACAATGAAGTTTGGAGGAACCTCTTTTGGTAATGGATTTAAATCCGATTTTAAATTCAAACGCGAATCTCAGGTTGTACAGTTGACCCTTAGTTATAAGCTCAACAACTTTAAAACCAAACCTTCCAAAGAACAGGAACAAAGCCAGGGCAACGAAGGTGGTGGTAATACAGGTGAGTTTTAATCAACCCATATAAATTTTTGTAATCCCTCCCATATTAAACTTATGGGAGGGATTATTTTTTAATAAAAGAATTCTGTACAAAGTAATTGGTTATTGGCTACCGGCGGCTGGATCTACTCGGGCATCAAAAACAAAAATCCCTAATTTTTCATCATCAATTCCATCACTTACCTCATATAATTAATTACCAATCAGTTGTATAACTGTGATTATAAACTTTATATGTTTTAACCTCACCTGTTTGGTTTGATTTGTAGTGAATAAAACCTGAAAGTACTGGCAAAGTCTTTCCGCTTGTAGAGGTCTGCTCCATTTTGATCGGTTGATTGATCGCAAGTTTTAAGTTGTGATTCCCCTTGCCCGAAAATCCCAGATTAATTCCATCCATGATGATGGGTGTCTGGCCTTTAAATTCGATCACTACTTTTTCAATCGTAAATGGGGCATCATACTTTGAAATTACAACCATGTCAAGCTGGGATGCATCGATCGTACCAGAACCTTTTGTTACTGTAGTAAAATGGAATGCCTCACTCACAAAAATGCTTGCTTTGTTGGTTGCAATATCAAAAAAGAACTTTTTCGATACATCGTTATTTCCAAACCTGTACTTTACAAGAATATTATTTTCCGGATCTTCGTAGCAATTGCTGAAATCATATTTAACTGCGCAATAATCCTGGTTGTTGATTGTTGACATGATCCTGGCACATTCAGACTTTGTTACCGGTTTTTTAATCGTACTGATTGTCTTGGTCTCTAACCTCAACGAATATTTCAATTCTCCAGGATTACCCTCCAGTTCGACGAGTTCAATTGAATTAAGCATTGAATTGCAACGCGTTATTCCCAGACCTGCCTGGTCTTTCCGGCCATCCATAAAATAATCGGCAAGCAACTGGAGTTCACCGATGTTTTTCTCGATCTTTTCAACCGACTCGACCTGATCCAATTGTGATAAAATGTCGTTGAGCTGTTTTGTAAGGTCTTCGTCCCTTAGTTTATATTCAAAAACCAACCTTGAAAGTTCGCCATCGGGAAATGGGTACTTGATGTAATAATTAAAATAAGTTTTCCGGTCATTGGTTTCGAGCCTTTCCCAATAATATTCATCAACCTGTGACAAGGCGATACCCTGAAGGAATGGAACCTTAGCAGATTGGGTAGCAACCTGGGAAGCAAATTTCTCAAGAAAATTAAAAACCTTGTTGTTAAAATTCGTTTCTTCTTTATTTAAAGTGGACGATGATTTAACATTCTCGGCAACAGCAGATACTATGTTTTCCTTCACCATTGCAAGTGCCTTCTGCTGGGCCTCCAGGCTCGTTGCACCTTTCCCTGAGGCGATAATATAATCCTTAACAAGTCCATTGACCCATTTTGGCTGTTTTCCGCTGGTTTCTTTCACCTTATCCTGGGTAAACCCCAAAAAACAGATGAAAAACAGGAATAGCGTAACAGTAGAATATTTTTTCATAATATATTATTAATTTGGATGATACGAAAACTAAAAACTACTTGTACAGCCAATTCCAATCCCATGCGAACTTCGCCTGGGCACTCCAATAGTAGGCATTTGCCCAGGCAATTGCGATATCCCTACTGGCAAGAATCGTCATTTTTTGTAAATCAATTGCATCATCGTACCTTTTCATCTTAAACTTCCAGACATTGGCACCATCCGCAACCATTTTTTGCGTGATCTGATCTACAAGTTTGGTCGCCTCCCCATAGCATGACATGTCAGGTGTAATATTGGCAAGGAATTGTGCTGCCTTATCGGCATCCATATTGGCCCAGGCAGCCCTTGCTCCCGCCAAATTTACGGCACAGGCGTGGTTCGCATATTCTTTGTAAACGTCGGTTGACAAATCCATACATTTATCAAAACATTCGCGACAAACATCGGGAACAGAAAGTAGCACAAACAGCGATTCTTCATATTTTTTCGATCCGGCTAAAGCCTGGGCACCCTTCAGAATAACATCGCACTGGGAGTTATAAAACTCAATGACCTTGTTTTTACCTGTTTCAACGAATCCTTTGAACTGACCAGCCTTAACATTTATATTCCGGATGCCTGAGATATAGGCTTTATCGTCGGTTTGCCCGACTCCTTTAACCGAAATTGAAGTCTGACAGAAAATCGTTTTACTGATTGCATCGACAATATAAAAAGTGATCTCCAGGTTTACTACCTGCATGGGCGGAGCGGATGGGGTTATTTCTTTTGATAATACATTGACCATAGGCACAATACAGAATCTCGGATTGAAACCGGAGGCTCCTAGCCCATTTTGAACAGCAATCTGTAACATTTTATTCTGTAACAATTGACGAGTTGACACCGGAATGCCTTCAGCTTGATCTGGAACAAATGCTGCCAACGCAATCCTTCCCAGATCATCACTCTTGTCCAGGCTATTCTGGGAAAATGAGGACAAACTCAAGGAAAATAGTACATAAATTAAAACAAAGATCTTCTTCATGGATTCATCAAATTAAATATCATTGCTATTTTTCACCAAGAATGAGCCATGCCTCCCCAAGTCCCCGGAGATACAGCTTTGAGGTGATCTTGAACTTATCCGTCAGGTATTTTTTTAGGTCGTTGACAAAAGTCCTTGTATCAACAGCCCTTTCCCGACCATTTGCATCGGTTTTCATCATCGGGATACGCACCTGTTCCAGTTTCATAAAAGTCTCGGTACCATCTGAAAGGTTAAACCGTCCACTCACAGAATTTTCAGCAAACCAATCTTCGATTATTGTTGTCAGTTCCTTTTGCTCGGCACCAACTGTAAATTCCGTTTCAAGGTTGCTTTCCCAGCTGCTCCAAACTTTAACCTGGATCTTAACCTCGCGTCCGTTTTTAAACATGTCATCAAAATGACGCATCAAACCACTGTTAAAGTTGTCCATCTGACTGATAACTGCTTCTTCGAGAAGCAATTCAGGTGCGGCCGCTGTTGAAGGTTTACCAGCTCCGGCAACACCTGAAATCTGTTTGGCTGTGTATGCATCAAGTCCTTTAAGGTTAAAGACGATATATCGCTCAGGTCCCTGTCGTTTGATTTCAAAATCAAGGTCAAGGATGATGTCTGCTTTTGCAGTTCGCTTGAGTACATCAATGGGAGTTTCGGCTAATGGTGCAGAAGAACTTGTACTGGTAAGCAATGAACTCTCAGCGTTTTCCTGTGAGATATTCTTGAGTTCAGTTTCAAGGTCTTTTAAAGGGAAACCCCGGTCAGCCATAATTTGCCCCATTTTCGTAATGACTAAGCGTAAATCCGCATCTGTTTGCAGTGCAGTTTTATAATCAGGAAGTGTTTGTGTTGAACCCTGATTCTGGAAAGTCAGTTTAAATCCCCGGCTTAAACAATATTGATCACTGGGGATCACCATAATTGTCGGTTTTTTTGCCTGACCAAACACGAAAACGGAGATTAAAGAAAATAAGACAATAAAAATTGTTTTTTTCATCTGTTTAATTTTAAGCATTTCATTATTTTAGAAACCGGCATCCAATCTTCGCGCTATGCCATCTGCTTCGAGCTGTCGGCGCAATGCATCATACATTACCTGTACATAGATTGCAACCTTATAACCTTTTTTAATTTTGAGCCGATCCTCACCTGCAGGGTTACCATCGTTGGTAACAGCCACATATTGTAGATATTTACCTCCCAATTCAAAGAATTTCTCAAAATATTCCGACTTGGTAACTTCGATATTCGCTTCACTGCAAATTGGTGGTGTCGGCGCTGCTCCTGCCCCACCAGTTAATCCTTTAAAAATGCAGGCTGCAACGGCATTTGCTTTAGCAGAAATAACCGCTTCGCCTACAGTGCTGCCATATCCCCATATCTTAAAAACCTTGGTTCCGTCCTGACCAACTCCCAGCGCTTCAATCTCATAATTGTATTGACTGTTATAAAGAATTTTTCGTTCCTTCCGGTTCTGGGCACTAATGGAAATAACCGCTCCCAATGACAATAATACGACAAATAAAATTTGAATCTTACTTTTCATAACAATAAATTTAAATATTTGGTTTTCAATAAAAAACAGTTAAAATCCGATCTTCAGTCCTGCAATTAGGGATGGGCCTCCCCTTTTATCAAAAACATCTGACCACTTTAAGAAAGTTGTCGATTCTTTGCCCGTTCCATTTTGAGGCTTGCCCATAAACATATAATAACCTATTCCACCAACAAATTGAATATTGTGCTGAATGTTAACCGATAGGTTTGCACCACCCTTGCCATAGAAGGTCTTTAATCCGTCCAAGTTTTCTGAAGTCCCTATACTCCAGACTAATGATTTAAAATCACTGTGTGAAGCGGTCTCTTGTCCAACGCCCACATATGGCCGCAATTCAAAGTTTCGGGTAATCATCAAACCTTTGGCAAATCCTAAACCATAATGAACGAAGGAGATCCCTTTCCGTGCAATCGTATAAATGTTATAATCTTTGCTCTCAGCACCACCTTCAAGGTAAACAAATAATGATGGGATTCCTGTAAATCGGCCAAGACGGATGTCAAACCTTCCGTATATGCCTCCAACATTACCCACTTCGTATCCTAAGCAAACTTCGCCACCGAAATCATTGCGTTGCTGAAGGAGATAACCAATCTCGAGCTTCTGACCAGCGGTTTGATAAAATTGTGTAGTTGCAGATTTACCAGTTGCAACCTGCCGGTTATCGGCAATATTTTGCGAGGCTCTGATCACACCGCGCAGTTGCTGAGTGGAAGATTTACTTTTCTCATTATAGATGTACTCATAGGCAAAGAAGCGATAATCGGTCTTGATCCCTTCCTTTTTTCCAACTTTCGCTGCAAGGGGATCCGTTTTAACGATCGTGGTTTTCACCCTGAAATCTTCATATTTCCGCTCCAGCGAATATAGATTTTCGTCATATGCCTTCTGGATCATGTCCACTAGCAATTGGTCTTCAGTTTTATCAGGGACCATCATTTTTTCAATCTTCGACCTGTTGATACCCTGGGAGGCGGAAACTGATGATATTGATGAAGTGATGAAATTAACGGGGAATTTAATCTGATCAAATTTTTTGATCTTTTCGGATTTAATATTAGGTGAGTCTTCATTATAGATCCATGCATCATATACAGCATTCTGAATGTCAGTTGAATAATCAACTTTATAAAGATATACCATCACATTTGATTGCCAACCTTTAGTGCCAGCCATTTTTGCTTCGGCTGATGTTAATAAATTCTGAAAATCAAAAACAAGAATATAACTGCGATTGATTAATCGGGTGCCATAGTCTTCAAGTTCCGCATTTCCCCTTTTAGTTGTCTTAGCCAATAATGAGGCATCATCAGTGGCATTGAACATCCCACGTTCGTGAATTAGGTCAAGGGACATCAAACCATCACTTTTTCGGGAATACCATTTTGAAACAATTTCATTGGCCAATTTTTTCTCATCGATAGCTTTTTGGATCAAATCAACTTGTTTAACGGTCAAGTCATTGCGGCTATAAGGAGCATTTATGGCCCGAAAGCTTACATTATTGTTGTAGTACTTGTCAGAAAAAATTAGATTACCGAATTTCTCCTTTAAAACACCAGGGTGGTTTCCATCAGGAAAATCAAGGAGTACTACTGTAATTGAGCTACGATCATAAGTCGAAGGGACTTTGAATGATTGCTTACCATTCTGTGCATTGGCCAGAACTGCAAAAACTCCAAACAAAATTAAGAGTAATGAATTTTTCATGAGAGATCAAATTTAAGGTTTAATTGAGAATGGACCATTGTAAATACTAAATTAATATTTTAAAATCAAAGATTTAAAAGAATGCTTCTCAATTGCCCTGTTAACAATTGTTAATTTTCGTTAATTTTGATTTTCGTTCTTAAATTTTCTATATTTTTAACAAAAAATTTCATCAAACCATAAAACTTTTCATCATGAAACGCCAATTTAGACAATTTTTCTTTTCAATGGCAGTTACAGGTTCTGCTATTGCATTTATTTCTTGTGGTTCTTCGAAGCCGGTTGCCACAACTCCAACTGTTCCTGACGAGGTTAAAGTCGTTATGTATTGCAATGGTCCTGAGTATATGAGTGATAAAACTGCACTTAGGTTTTCTGCTATTGGAACTAGCATTGATCAGATGACTTCCAAGAAAAAGGCCCTTAGCGAAGCCCGTGCCGGACTTGCAGCTCAGATTGAAACAAAAATCAAGAGCGTAATTGACAACTACGTTAAATCAGGTGAGCATATGAATAAAGAAGATCTTAGCAAACGTTATGAAGGACTTTCGCGCGAAGTAATTACCCAAAATTTGGCCGGCACCCGCACAATTTGTGAGGAAATGACCAAAACAAAAGATGGTAGTTACAAAACTTATACCTGTATTGAGCTCGGTGGTCCTGAAATTCTAAGTTCACTCAACAACAAACTTTCCAAAGATGAAATGTTGAAAGTTGATTATGACTATGAGAAATTCAAAAAGACATTCGAAGATGAAATGAGCAAGGCTGGCAATTAATTTTGTCAATTAGTAAAAGCCTGCAAATAGCCACATCGCCGTGGGTAGGCGTATGTGGCTATTTTTATAAAAATTCATTCTCGCTTTTTAAAAACTTTTTCAGGTATCTCGAGACCCGATTTACAGTATTGACTAACCGTTATCGAGCCTTTTAAGTTAAAAAAACCGATGAATAACAAGGAAAAGAATCGTCTTAATTTATTTGTGATGTTCCTTTTTGCTATTCCAACGATGTTAATGATTTCATTCAACCTCAGTGGACAGCAAGTGGAAATGGACAAAAGTTTTATTGATATCTTTGATCGTGAAACTGGGATTAATAATCAGAAAGACAGCAGTTTAAATATCCCGAAAGCCGTTAAGTCTTTCCTGCCTGATGAATTTACCAACTTCATATCAGGAAATTCGGTTTTTAGTATCGGAATTTCTGACACGGAGACCGACCCGGTAAGAGGATATCAGCAAGCCTATTACAGGGCTTTTCTGTTGGCTGCACTCCAACAGAAAAGCCAGATTAAAATGGTTTCGGAAAGTTTTGCATCTCAAAAGGAGAAAGCAGATGCCACAAAATCAAAATATGAGGAGATGTATCGTATTAATGCAGTGATTTCATTCAACGATTCCTTTCCTGTTATCGCGTCCTATCGCCTTCCCAGCAATGAGACAATTCTTTTACTTGCACATCCCAGACCCAGAAAACAAGCTTTAAATTCAGGGTTGAATAAGTTATTCCAGAACGATAAGCACAACGAGCTTAAAGTTTCATGCGCTCTTTATCATCTTGAGAATATTGCAGATAGGTCACAACAAATTTTCCGTACTGATTACGAGATAACCAAATCCGATTCGGACAAGGTTGATCCGCATAACGAGAAATTTTGTTTTACTTTTGTAAACAATCGTTGGTGCAAATTATCAACGTGGTTCAATGGTTCAGAAACAGAAAGACCTAATATGCGCTATTACTATTATCTGAAAGATCCAGTTCAACCAACCGATTCAATAATCGATAAATCTGTAGGTTCAACAACTTCCGAAGGTCTTTGGCCGGCACTTGTCACCAGCGTCCTCTGGCAGGTGTCAGGTAAAGCATCTGGTAATAATATCACCTTTAAGCAGGTGAGTGACTATTATAAACAAACAGTGATCCATTTGAATAGCACGGTCGAAAATAAGATGTTGCGATTCAACCTGAAAAAGTTGTTATTGGATTCGGGCTGTTTGTATTCAGTTTTGGATATTGAAACATTAAATTCCGAAAAGTAATGAAACATTTTTTAAAAAAATCGCTGGTTACGGCAATTGCGCTTTTCATAGCTGGAGGCATCCCCCTACATGCCCAAACATTTGAGGAGTATCGCAAACAGGAAGCCGAAAATTTCAAAAAATTTAAGCAGGAAGAAGAAGCATATCTGAACAATATGCGTAAAGAGTTTCAGGAATATGTTGACAAGCGTGATAAGGAATTTTCTGATTTCTTAAAGGGGGATTGGAAACCTTACAAAATTGAAGCACCTGAAAAACAACCACAAAAACCTAAACCACAAACCATTCCAAAGTACATACCTCCAACGGTACCCCCAAGGGAGGAGTCCAGGTTAATTCCTTTAAAATCAACCGGCCCTGTGGTTGTGACAGCTCCGCTGCCCCGGGTAATGCCTGTTCCACCCATCAGAAAACCAGCTGAGCCTGTTACCGGAGGGACACCTGCCACGTTTAATTACTACGGCGTCCCTGTTTATCTCGACTATGATCCGGCCTTTCAAATCGATGTTGCCGGTCAGGGCGATCAGGCTGCAATTGCAAGCTATTGGGAAAAAGCCAGTTCTACAAAATACGCCTCCATTGTAGAGCAACTTCTGGCACAGAAGGAAGTAATGAACCTCAACGATTTTTGTTATTATCTTCTTGTTAAAAAATTTGCTCAGACCTTATATCCAGTCAATGAGTCTGGTGAGACCCTCGCTATATGGTTTCTGATGCTACGGTCAGGATATGGGATGAGACTTGCAACTGAAGCAAATAAAATCGTACTTCTGCTACCGACCCGCAACACCATATATGGTATTAGTTATCTGGCCGAAAGTGGAGTTTCCTACTACATTATGACCAAAACAGATGGAAACCATTTAAACACCTACGATAAGGATTATGCAGGAGCCAACAGACCAATTGATTTCAATATCCCATCTCCGATGAACCTAGGCCGAAAGGTCGCTACCAGGAATCTCAAGTTTGATTACCAGGGAACAACCTACCAGTTAATGGTAAATTACGATCAGGGCATGGTGAATTTATTTAAAGATTATCCGAATGTAGATATGTCGGTTTACTTTAACGCTGCAGTTTCACTTCAGGCAAAAGAATCGGTAGCAGCATCACTACAACCAATGATATCGGGGATGAAAGAGTTGGAGGCAGTGAACTTCCTGTTGGGTTTTGTACAAAAAGCTTTTGCATACAAAACAGACCCGGAACAATTTGGAAGGGAAAAATTCTTTTTCCCGGAGGAGACCTTCTTTTACCCGTTCTGCGATTGTGAAGATAGGTCTGTACTATTTTCATATTTGGTCCGCGAATTGGTTGGACTAAATGTTGTAGGACTCGAGTACCCGGAACATATTTCAACTGCAGTTCAATTTACTTCCAAAGTTTCAGGGGATTACGTCAGCTACAGCCAAAACCAATATGTTATTTCTGATCCTACATACATCGGAGCTTCGGTAGGTATGGCGATGCCCCAATTTAAAAGTGTGACTCCCGGCATTATACTCATGCAAAACACGCGAGGGACTGATATCAGTGAAAAATCATTGTGGGATTTGGCGCAGAAGGGTGGATGCTATCCGGCGAGTAACCTGCGAAATATCGTAAAACTTAGCGATGGCTCCTCTGTTCTTACTGGCTATTACAACGGATCTGGATCACTTGTAGGTAAAAGCCTGACTGCTACAAACAATATAAATGCCTGCTTTATTGGCCGGATTCAACCGGATGGGAAACCGGGATGGGCTGTTTCCCTGGCAGCAACCGGAAATACTGTTGGAGTATCCGCCACGACTGATTCGAAAGGGAATATTTTTATTGCCGGATCTTTCAGGGGGAAATTAACAACCGGAGGGATTAGCCTCACCACAATAGGAGACAAACCTGATGCATTTGTTGCTAGTCTTTCTGCTGCAGGAGACATCCGTTGGCTAAAAAAATTAAACCTTGATAGTATTCCGAGCGACGCACCGGTGGCCTTCTCTGCTACATTTAATACTGAAGGAAAAAGTCAGGGGCTGATTAGAACAGGTGTTTACGATGACTTTTCGGAATATGGGCTGTTTACAAACGGTACAGATAAATTGGTTTATAATGGAATTGTAAACAGGGTATTTTCTGCAACACCATCATCAGTCACTGCAAAATTTGCAAGCGAAGCAATTGCAGCATCTCCTGAATTGTTAAAAAAAGAGGTGGATGCATTGATCCAGGACCAAACAGACAAAGGTGTTGCAGGCCTCTTTGCAGCGATAAACCTTGTAAGGAATATGGGTGTAACACTTGCTGGAAGTGATGCACAAACAGCTTTCGATAAGTACAACCCTTCATTCAAAAAATCATGTCCCAATATATATAAAAACCTTGCGAGAATCAACTTTGTTAAAAACAACAATGGGATCATCACAATAATGACTGAAAACGGGGATGATATTCTGATAGACAAAATAAAGGTGAAAAATAAATCCACAATTAGTATCAGCCCCTTACCGTCAGGGGATCTTCAATTTGATGTTTTATCGGGAATCAAGGTAGGGAAGATGGTCGTTTGGTTTAATCTGAATTCAATACGTTTATACAGATTGAATGGAGACATGCTTTTCGACTACGATAAAGACCATTCGCAACAGACGATGAACATGAGGAAGGATATCTTAAAATAAATCATTACTCTTAATTTGTGCCTAAAGCCTGAGACGTCATTCTGAGCTTTAGGCACTTTTTAACAATCAATGCCATTCTCGTAAAATAATTTTATTTACTGTTAGTAAATTCTTTGTAATTTTTATGAAAATGAGGGGCTGAAGGTTTGTCTTACCAAATATTCCCAGATAAAATGCGCTCTTATTGGCAAGGGTAAATGAAATTCTTACTATTTTTACATTCAGGTTTAAACAAATCTGAAACTTTAGTAACCGTAAAGACTTTTAACTCTATATTAATAAAGATAGTTAGTAACAAAATATATTTCAAATACTTATGCTTAATCAAAAGATCCTTGCCATTATTTGCTGGCTAATTTTATTGGGGGGGGCGTCAACGTTGTTGCAGGCGCAAACCATTGAAACGATACAGGCAGACCGTGAAAATTATATATGGGGAATCGGAACCGGTACAACACTTAAAGCTGCCGACCAGGCTGCTTTGGCTGATATTATTGGTCAGATTTCTACACAGGTTGAAAGTAATTTTGAAAGAACTGTAACAGAAACCGGAGACAAATTTAAGGAAACGGTGAATGATGTTGTGAAAACCTATTCTAACGCAACACTTAAAAATACAGAGCGGATCCTGATTAGTCAGGAGCCTGATGTTAAGGTTTTTCGCTATGTAAAACGGAGCGAAATTGCGAAGATATTCGAATCTCGAAAAAACAAGATTATTGAATTGGCCCACGATGGGGAGATGGCACTCAAAAATTTACAAATTGCAGACGCATTACGCTATTTTTACTGGTCACATACGTTGTTAAGAAGCCATCCTGAATCAAGTGAAATAAAGATGAAATGTGAAGCAGGCAGTGAGGAATTACTGATTACATGGATTCCCTTACAAATCAATCAGATTTTTATCAATCTTTCAATAAAGCTGGATAGTGTAGAAAAAAAGGAGAGTTATTCAAATTACATTTTAAATATCAAATATAAGAATGAACCTGTCCGCAATTTCGACTATACCTACTGGGGAGGACAAGACTGGTCAAACATAATCAGTGGTAAAGATGGAATAGGTATTGTTGAGTTGCCAAAATCAGATAACAGTTCCGAAATCCGGTTGAAAGCTGAATATGCATTTGAGAATGAAGCAACAATAGATTTGGAACTTAGGGATGTTATCCAAAAATTACCCCAGGTACCCTACAAAGACAGCTATTTTAATGTAACCAAGACGGAAAAACCCAAAACGACTGCAATTGTCTCAACTGAAAAAACAAAGCCAGCAGAAACTGCTCAAACGGTGAAAGAAAAAACTGTAAATGCCAGTAGTACTATACATTCCCTGTCAGATTCAATTATAGGTCCGAATATAATGAAGGAAATTGTGTCTGCGATTAACACAAAAGAATATGCCAAAGTACAGCCATTATTTACTGATAACGGATATTCGATCTTTCAAAGTTTGTTACAATACGGAAATGCAAAGATCGTAAAGTCAGGCGATCTGAAATATTATAAATATGGTGAATATGTAATTTGCCGTTCTATTCCAATGAGTTTTAATTTTAAAACCAATAACCGCACATTTATTGAAGATGTGATCTTCTATTTTGACAAAGACAAAAAAGTTTGCAATCTTACGTTCGGACTCTCCAGAAAAACGATTGAAGACATTGCTGCCAATGATACATGGAGCGAAGATAACCGGATTTTACTGATGTGCTTCCTTGAGAACTACAAAACGGCCTTCACATTAAAACGTTACGATTATATTGATAAAATTTTTGCTGATGATGCTTTGATCATTACAGGTATTGTAACGAAGGTCAGTAATTCCTCCGATTCACGATACACCAACAACACAATTGTTAAATACAACAGGCAAACTAAAGATGAGTATTTGAAGAAACTGAAATATTCATTTGCCAGTAATGAGTTTATCAATATTAGGTTTGCTGACAATACAATCCGTCGTTCCGGTAAGGGTAATGAAGTTTATGGAATCCAGATCAAACAGGATTATTTTTCAACAAATTATGGAGATACAGGATATCTCTTTCTATTAGTTGATCTGTCTGATACACTTAAACCTCTGATTCACGTCCGTACATGGCAACCGGAAAAGAACCCAGATGGAAGCATTTATGGAGTAGGTGATTTTTAATCATCTGTATTTAAGCAAATTATAATTGAATGTAACTTATTGGCATAGCACAAAAGGTGAACTAAAAACAAGTAAACATATGAAAAAACTGATAATCTTTTTTCTTCTTATTGCGGTTACAGGCTCCCTCACTGCCAAAATAAGTGTGAAATCTTTCCGTAAACTGGACAATGATGTTGATGCAAAAGTCAACGAACCAATTAAAGATCCGAATGGCGATTTATGTGCCATTATCAAAGTTATCACTTCGCAGACAGGATTTTTATTTAATTGTGATCTGACCGGCATCGTAAAAGTAGTCCAAAAAACCTCTGAAATTTGGGTATATGTTCCCTATGGAACCAAACACATTACGATCGACCATGCGCAATTGGGAACTTTAAAGGATTATTTTTTTCCGATATCAATCAAAAAAGCAACCTCATACGAGTTGGTTTTAAATACAGGAAAAGTTGTTACTACAGTAGTAGAGGAAATAAATACGCAGTGGCTCTATATTAATCCGGTACCGGCAGATGCGATGATCTATGTCAACGACCGTTTTGTGAAAAACGGAGCATATCAGACAAGACTCAAACCAGGTAGTTACAATTACAGGGTGGAATCTCCCTTATATTATCCAGAGACCGGTAAAGTGGTTATTGCCGATACTGCAAAAGTCCTGAATGTTAATTTAAAGCCTGCATTTGGATATTTATCTGTAACCAGTGAACCTGAACAGGAAGCCAAAATTCTGGTAGATGGCAAAATGCAATCCAAATTGACCAATGGTGTTACCGAACCATTGTCAAGTGGCGAACACTCCATTCAGGTTTATAAGGAAATGTTTCAACCCTCTTTTAAAAAGGTTGTTATTGAAGATGGAAAAACGACGAATTGTAATTTCATTCTGATCCCTACCTTTGCAGAAATAAGTGTAAATGCACCAAAGGATGCAACAATTTACATTAACAATGAACAGAAGGGAATCGGCTCGTGGACCGGGCGCCTGAATGCCGGTGTTTATTCGATCGATGCACGCAAACCGAACTACCGGACTGCAAAAAAAGACATTGAAGTAGCGGTAGGAGACAAGCAAACCATTGAATTACAACCAATTCCCATATATGGTTCACTTGATATTTTAACAACTCCGATCGGAGCGGCAATTACGATTAATGGTAAAAATTATGGTACAACGCCGAATACGATCAGTGACCTTATCATTGGCGAATATGATGTAGAATTATCCCTTAATCAACATGTTACAGTAAGTGAGCGGGTTATGGTTACTGAAAATCAAACGGTTACAATCAATACGGCTATGACCAAAGGACAATTGCTGGCGATCAACTCTTCTCCTGCGGGTGCCTCAATTTCGATAAATGGCAAGAACTATGGAATAACCCCTTTCAGTATCACCCTCCAAAAAGGGGACTATTCTATCGTTCTCAACAAGCAAGGGTTTCTGACAAGTAGTAAAACGATCACATTGGATAAAAAGAATACAGAATTCAATGAAACCCTTGTGAAAGAGCCGGATGTAGCCGCAGTTTCAAAAGATAGTGCATCGAATGCTTTACAACACAACCCACAAATTGTGAAAGCCGAGACCTTACCGGTTGCACCAGTATATGACAGAAAGTATATTCCTAAATTTTATAGTTACAGAAGCGGTAAAACATTTTGGTTAATCACAACTCTACTAAGCACTTCAGCTACAATCTATTCATTTCTTAATTCTGAGGACCTCTACAAACAATATCAGACAGCAACAACAAATGCTGAAGATTTGCACAAACAAGTGCAACAATTTGACCAGATCAAGCAAATATCTGCCGGGATTGCCGGGTTTAGTTTACTGGAATTTATTATAAAGGCAGTCAAGCAAGGAAATGCAAAAAAGAAGCCTTTAAGTTTTTACCCTATGCCATTAAGGAATGGTGGAGCGGTTGGTTTAGCCTATTCTTTCTGACCTGAAATTATAAAAAACAATCATTATGAAAACATTTATCTTTTCGATATTTTCAATAATTTTACTCTTCACTTCATGTGACGATCGCGAATGGCTAAATCCATTTGATCCCGGATGTCCTAAAGATATTTGGACACCTACGAATTTCCAGGCTATTCAGGATGGAACGACTGTCAAATTGACCTGGAACCAATCCATCACAAATATCTCAGGATTTAAAATTGATAAAATAGCAAATGGTATAAGTTCGCCAACGCAGAATGTAGCTCCTGGGATTTCACAATATGTCGATCATAACATTTCAGCAAGTGGCGGGTTGCTAAATATTTACACAATTTCTGCATATGCAGGCAACAATTTTAGTAACTCTGTTTCTGCTCAGATTACACCTAAAACAGTCGCAACATTAACAACCACAGTAGTTTCATCGGCAACTGCCACTACATTGGCAACAGGCGGCAATATTACAAGCAATGGTGGCGCTGATATTACAGCACGTGGGGTTTGTTACAGCACGACCCAAAATCCGTCAATTACCAATTCATTGACCTCTGATGGAACAGGATCAGGTGTTTTCACGAGTCCCATTACTGGGCTTTCACCTTTAACTACCTATTATATAAGGGCATATGCAACAAACAGTATGGGTACCTCCTACGGTAACCAGGTCAGTGGAACTACCCTTTCTGTGACAATACCCACCATTTCAACGAATAGTGTGGTATCCTCGATTACGAATACGACTGCCACATGTGGAGGTATGATTACAAGTGATGGCGGTGGAATTGTAACAGTAAGGGGAATTTGCTGGGCCACCACCCAAAACCCGACGACAGCCAATAACAAAGTTACCAATGGCGTTGGTACCGGCTCATTTACCGGAAACCTGACCGGCTTATCGACCGGAACAACCTATTATTTAAGGTCTTTTGCAACCAATAGTGCGGGAACAGCTTATGGAGGCCAGGTTTCCTTTATAACACAAGGTCTATATCCAACTACGTTCAGTGATATTGATGGTAATGTTTATCATGCTGTTGTTATCGGGACTCAGGTTTGGATGGTGGAAAATCTAAAAACCACCAAATACCGGAATGGAAATACAATTACGAATGTCACTACAGGCACGGCATGGGCAGCTTCCACAACCGGAGCATATTGCTGGTACAATAACAATTCGACCTACAAAGCACTATTTGGAGCTTTGTATAATTGGTATGCGGTTTATGATAGCCGTGGTATTGCACCTTTAGGATGGCATGTACCTACTGATGCTGAATGGACAACCTTGACCACTTTCTTAAGTGGTGAAAGTGTTTCCGGAGGTAAACTTAAAGAAACCGGTACGACCCATTGGTCCAGTCCAAATACTGGAGCGACCAATGAAACAGGATTCTTAGCCCTTCCAGGTGGAAATATCAATATAAGCGGAGCTTTTTCCCTATTGCTGAATAATGGATTCTGGTGGAGTTCGACCGAGTACAGTACAACTAATTCATGGTTCAGAACTATTTATTCAACAAATGCAACCATGACCAGGGCAAACGATTCAAAACGTATTGGTCTGTCAGTCAGATGCATTAAAGACTAGAAACTTTGATAAAATATTTTCTTCAATCATATATAGAAATATATTGACCGAAACTCGGTCAATGAATTGTTGAATATTAAGCCATTGATTTTTAATAAATTAAAAATCAATGGCTTATCTTTTTGCAAATTAACTTACTTACTTTCCAAAAGTACGAATCTGCAACAAACTGGTTCCTCTCCATGAAACGTCTTGATTATTGAATTCCTCTTCATAAAATAACAAGGAATACCTGAATTACCTTGAAATGATTATTTGTAATAGAACATATTCATTGTATCTTTGCAGATAAAGAACCAGTTTAATGTGCAGATTTTGAGATTTACAAAAAAATTTGCATTTATACAATTGATTAACAGATGATTTAATGAAAGTATTTCTTATTTGAAGCGATAATAAACTGATAAAGATCCATCTTTGCCTGATTAAGCAAATTTAAGATCTAATCCCAATTTTTAGAAGAATGAAAAAACTCTTAACCATCTTACTGATTATTGCCATTAACGGAAGTCTTTTAGCAGAAATCAATGTAAAATCTTTCCGCAAGCTGGATAATGATCTTGATGCGCGCGTAAATGAACCACTTAAAGATCAGAATGGCGATGTATGCGCAATTATCAAAGTGGTCACAACTCAAACAGGATTTTCCTTCGACTGCGGGCAGATTGGTGTAGTTAAGACTGTACCGAAAACCTCGGAAATTTGGGTTTATGTCCCTTTTGGGGCTAAGAGAATTACCATTTCACATCCTCAATTGGGATTATTAAGGGATTATCTATTTCAAATACCCATCGAAAAAGCAACAGTTTACGAATTGGTAATTACAACCGGAAAAGTAATAACCACTGTTGACGAAACAATTGAAAGCCAGTGGCTGGTGATTAATCCAGATCCTACAGATGCTTCGATCTACATTAATGATCTGTTTGTGAAAAGCGGTGCTTATCAGGCCAAACATAAACCTGGTAATTATTCGTATCGTATTGAAGCCCCGCTATATCACAATGAGGCTGGCATGGTGGAAATTTCAGACCAAAAAAAGGAGATCAATGTTAAACTTAAACCGGCCTTCGGATATTTAGATATTACAAGTTCCCCTGAACCTGATGCAAGGGTTGCCATTGATGGCAAATTCATAAGCCAACGTACACCATGTCAAAGCGATGCTTTAGCTAGCGGGGAGCATACTGTCCAGATCATTAAAGAAATGTTTGAACCTTCAACTCAAAAAGTAAAGGTTTCAGATGGACAAACAACACCTGTTGCCTTAACAATGAGTCCTACTTTTGCCGATGTGAACATTAGCTCTCAATCTGATGCAACAATTTATATCAACAANGAAAAAAAATCTACAGGAACCTGGGTTGGGCGCCTTAATGCAGGAATTTATTCGATTGAAGCTCGAAAACCTAGCTATAGTCCTGCAAAACAAGATATTGAAGTTCTGGCAGGAGAAAAGAAGAATTTCAATTTGGAACCCACACCTATCTATGGTTCTCTGAATGTAATAACAAAACCGTCGGGGGCAATGGTTACAATAGATGGGAAAACCTTTAAAGTAACTCCTTATGCAATTGATAGCCTTCTTATTGGCGACCATATGATAGAACTTAGCCGACAAAATTTTCTGACTGTCGTTAAAACAATTACAATAGAAGAAGGAAAAGTCACCCAGCTTAATGAACAACTTACAAGGGGACATGCAGCTGTAGTAAAACCGGTACCGGTTTCTACTCCGGTTAACACACCTATCCAAAATAACTCCGTTCAGAATCAAACTGTTGCAAATAATCCTGCAGCTGTTACCGGTGCTGAAAAAAATACAAGCATACCGATTACGACTAAGGACACTCCCACATCTTCCAATAATACAGTCCGTAATAGGTCTTTCCAAAATATACCTGCCCAAAGTAACCCGGCTCTTACGATTAATCCTGCACCTGCCACCCAATCAGTATTGACAATTAATGGTTCATCTACAAACAATCCGATTGAAAACAAGATTCCACAAAGTACGACTGCAAATAGTAATACCACACCCCAAAAACAAGTCAATACGACAACCGAATCGGTAAAAGAAACACCAATCCTTGTTCAACGACTTAAAATCAGCTCAGCACCTATTGGGGCAGAACTATTTATCGACAGTATCAAAGTTGGGTCAACGCCATTCAATGTCAGTCTTACCTTAGGAAACCACCATTTAAAACTTATACTTGGAATTCAAAAATTCGAAACTACAATCACAGTAACTCAATCAAGAGATGATGCAATCTTAATTTACGATTTAAGTCCAAAGTCTTTTACAGAAACGGTAAATGGGTTAAGTTTTGACATGATCGCAGTTAAAGGTGGCTCATTCAGGATGGGGAGCAACGAAGGTCAAAAAATTGAAAGACCTGTCCATACAGTTACAATTGATCCATTTTACCTTTGCAGTTCGGAGGTCACTCAGGCATTATATAAATCGTTAATTGACTTTAATCCAAGTAAGAACCAAGGTGATGATTTGCCAGTGGAAAAAGTTACCTGGAACGATACCCAGGAATTTATTCAAAAATTGAACCAGATAACCGGGAAGAAATACAGATTGCCAACTGAGGCAGAATGGGAATATGCTGCATCTACAGATCCTACAGGTTTAAAAAACACCTGGGCAGGGACCGATATTGATCGCAATCTTGCAGATTTTGCCTGGTATGAAGAGAATAGCGGTGGAAAAACCCATCCTGTCAAACAGAAAAAGGCTAACCAAAGAGGTTTGTATGATATGACCGGGAATGTGTGGGAATGGTGCAGTGACTGGTATGATCTATACAGCGGTGGCTCACATCAAAACCCCACAGGGCCTGCCACCGGGAAAACAAAGGTCAATCGTGGAGGTGGGTGGGACGATGATGAAGTTATAATTCGTACTACGAATCGTGACGACAATGGTTTAGATGAACCATTCGGAAATGTCGGGTTCAGACTTGCCCTCAGTACAAAATAAATATTCATAACTTCATTTCAATATCTGAATAACCCATAAACAATCAAGTAGAAATTTACCTATAATGAACAACCGGATTAATTTATTGTCACTTGGAATTGACAACAAAAGAAAAATTCTGATTTCCAATCTTTTCGTGTTTTTGATTTCATTTAGCACATCATTTGGACAGATTTCCTCAGGAGAAACAATAAAAATTGACGATAACTGGAAATTCCAAAAGGGCGATAATATTCAAATGGCTCTACCCGAATTTGATGATTCAAAATGGAGGGTATTGGATTTGCCGCACGATTGGAGCATTGAAGGTCCGCTGAGCCAAAACCTGGCAAGTGCCACAGGATACCTGCCAGGTGGTGTTGCCTGGTACCGAAAAGCAATAAATATCCCATTGGATGCAAAAAATAAAAATGTATCGATCTACTTTGAAGGTGTTTACCGCAATTCGGAGGTTTTCATAAATGGGGTTTCATTAGGAATCCGACCGAATGGTTATATATCCTTTCAATATGACCTCACCCCATACCTTAAATTTGGAGAAAATAATACGATTGCGGTCCGTGTCGATCACAGTAAATCGGCCGATTCACGCTGGTACACAGGTTCGGGCATTTACCGTGACGTTTATCTTAAAGTTAAGAGCCTTGTCCACATTGATTTATGGGGCGTGAACTATTCGACAAAGATCATTTCTCAGAAGCAGTCATCGGTACAGGTACAGACCATGATAAGGAACGCATCAGGTCAAAAAGCTGCGATAATTGTCGTTCAGGAAATCAATGACAGGGAAAATAAAAACAGATCGAAAGCGACAGGGAAGTTAACGCTCCTACCGGGTAAAAAAGGCGAACTTAAATTGGAAATGAAAGTGAATGATCCGATCTTGTGGTCAACCGATCATCCATATCTATATCAACTAGTTACATCCATTTATCAGAATGGCAGACTGATTGATAAATCTATCGAAAACCTGGGGATCAGAGCACTCGGGTTTGATCCTGATAAAGGATTTTCGCTTAACGGGAAGTCAATGAAAATCAAAGGGGTCTGTTTGCATCACGATGCGGGTTGCCTGGGATCAGCAGTACCTCAGGAAGTCTTGGAACGCAGGTTAACTACCTTAAAATCAATAGGCTGCAATACAATCAGATGCAGCCATAACCCACAAGCTCCCATGTTTTATGACCTTTGTGACAAACTGGGGTTATTGGTCCTCAACGAAGCTTTTGACGAGTGGGAATTTCCAAAGAAGAAATGGATAGAAGGATGGAATGTAGGGATTCCAGGTATGGACGGACCGGCAGAGTTTTTTGAGAAATGGGGCGAGACTGATTTACGGGATATGGTTCTTCGTGACAGAAACCACCCGTCTGTCTTTATGTGGAGTATTGGCAATGAGGTCGATTATCCCAATGATCCCTACTCACACCCAATTCTGGAAAAGGAAGGCATCGGACAGCAATACACGAAGGGTTATCTCCGCGATCATCCCAACGCAGAAAGATTGGGCGCAATAGCGGTGAAGCTTGCTGCCGTTGTGAAAAAGTACGATCCTTCCAGGCCGGTGACTGCCGGCCTGGCCGGACCGGTTATGTCGAATGAAACAGATTATCCGGGTGCACTCGATGTTGTAGGGTATAACTATACTGAGAACCGATATTCCCAGGATCACATTAAATATCCAAAAAGAATATTCTACGGCAGTGAAAATGGACACTCCATTGAAGCCTGGAAAGCTGTTCGTGACAATGATTATATATTTGGACAATTTCTTTGGACAGGAATTGATTATCTTGGTGAATCACATCGATGGCCGTCAAGAGGATTTACATCCGGGCTTCTGGATTTATCCGGATATAAAAAACCACGCGCCTATTTCAGGGAAAGTCTTTGGTCAGAAAAACCGATGATCTATGCAGGTACCTACGTCGCCAGGAAACGGGAGAGACAACCTTCAATTGATGCCCTGCCACTATGGAATTACCGTGAGGGTGATACAGTCAGGGTAGTGTGCTACACGAATTGCCAAACATCACAGCTTTTGTTAAACGGTCAGATCGCCGGGCAAATACAGAATTACAACAATGAAACGGGTATCAATTACTGGGACATCCCTTTTAAACCCGGAAAACTTGAAGTAATCGGGTACAATTCAAATCAGGAAATAGTCAGATCTGCCATAGAAACGACCAGACGGCCATTTGGTATCCGTGCTAGCCTCGTCAATAAAACGATATCTGTTGAAAAAGGGGTTGCCCAGATTGAAATACAAATTGTTGATGAAGACGGAAGACCAGTGCTTCTTGCAGACAATGAAATAACCTGTACACCTGATAAAAATTTAAAATTGTTGGGACTCGAAGCGAGCAACCCCACCGATATGGACGATTACACCGATAACAAACAACGGGTTTTTCAGGGCAAAATGATTGCTTATCTTCAGTCAAACGGGATAAAAGGGCATAGTAAGGTATCTTTTACTTCACCATGGCTTGTTGATGCCGTTCTGGAAATCGCGATTGAATAAAATAAATTTATCGTATTCGATGAATTTTAAAATTGGAAATAACTCAGTAAAAACGAAAACCTGATTCTATTGCAATGGCAATCGGAAATGATAAGAATAATAACGATCTAACATTCACATAGAAATGAGGGTACTCCGTTGACAAACCATCAGCTTAGGCTTACGAGAACAATTTAAGCAGAATAAAAAACCTTAAAAAATTTGTTCGTATCGTTAAGAACCAATATCTTTAGCCGTCGATTACAAACCATCAAACTTTATAAGATTAATTCATTACCATGAAAGAGAACAACAAAGTTTCAAGAAGGGCTTTTTTGGGAACCAGTGCTGCTACAGCTGCTGCAATCACCATTCTACCCTCAAACACAATTGCAGGTCTTGGACATACTGCTCCAAGTGACAAACTAAATATTGCCGGTGTGGGTATTGGCGGTATGGGTCACGGAAATTTAAAAAACCTTTCTTCAGAAAACATCGTAGGTCTATGTGATGTTGACTGGAAGTATGCTGAAGGATGTTTCAAGGAATATCCCAATGCCAAAAAGTACAAAGACTGGAGAGTAATGTATGACGAATTGGGCAAATCAATCGATGGCGTTTTGGTTGCCACTGCTGACCATACCCATGCAATCATTGCATCTCATGCCATCACCATGGGGAAAAGTGTTTATGTACAAAAACCACTTACCCACACAGTTTACGAATCACGCTTATTGACCAAACTGGCAGACAAATATAAAATTGCCTCTCAGATGGGTAATCAGGGTTCATCAGGTGAAGGAGTTAACCTGACCTGTGAATGGATCGCCAATGGCGAAATCGGAGAAGTTACAAAGGTTGAGGCCTTTACAGACCGTCCAATCTGGCCTCAGGGATTAAATACGCCAAAACAAGGACAATGGGTTCCGGAAACACTGGATTGGGATTTATTCACCGGACCAGCAAAAATGCGTCCTTATAACGAATTATATCATCCATGGAACTGGCGCGGCTGGTGGGCATATGGAACAGGGGCATTAGGCGATATGGCTTGTCACATTTTACACCCGGTATTTATGGGTCTTGAACTTGGATACCCAATCAAAGCACAAGGTAATTCAACCTTATTGCTTCAGGATTGTGCCCCTACTGCCCAGTCTGTTAAACTCACATTCCCGGCAAGACCAAGTAAAAAGGGTGCAAAAGTTAAATTTCCACAGGTTGAAGTATCGTGGTTCGACGGTGGTATCAAACCAATGCTTCCAGCAGGATGGCCAGCTGGCAAAAATCCAAATGACCAGGGCGGATGTGTCTTCTTCCATGGTACAAAAGGGATATTGGTTTGTGGTTGTTATGGAGTAAATCCATGGATTTTACGTCCTGACGGTAAAGTTGATAAACCAGAAAATGCACCAAAATTCCGTCGTAGGGTTGCTCCGCTTACCCACGAAATGGATTGGGTTCGTGCTGCCAAGGAATCTCCAGAAACCCGTTTAAAAACAGCTTCCGATTTCAGTCAGTCAGGACCATTCAATGAAATGGTTGTTATGGGAGTACTTGCAGTCCGTCTGCAAACCCTTAACAAAGAATTGGAATGGGATGGCCCAAGCATGAAATTTACCAACATTACCGATGATGATAAAATCAAAATCGTTCTTGAAGATAAATTCAGCATCCATGATGGTCACCCAACATTCGATAAAGTTTATACTGATCCGGTTCCTGCAACTGAGTTTGCTGCCGAATTGATCAAACATACTTACCGTGCACCTTGGTCTTTGCCACCAATGCCTGCATAATTGAAAAAAGTCTATTAAATAAAAAAGACGGATTTAAATCCGTCTTTTTTATTTTGTTACATTCATCCATTAAATAATCTAACCATTATTTTTTCTGAGTATCTTCTACATTAACATTTACTTCAACCTCCTTTTTCAGATCATTATTGCTTCGCTTTTTTCTGATAATCGTGATTTTTTCAAGACCCTTACCAATGTCCTTCTTCTCATAAGAAATTATCGACGAATCTTTTGTATCAAAACTGAAAGGATCAGCTTGGTATTGGAAGTAACTGTGATCCACCCCAGGGAACGCTGGAACCGGAGGAGGGGGTGGGGGTGGAACCAATCCGTTAGTATCCATATCCGCAGAGATTTTCATCTTCCCATTATCCCCCCAAAAGAGGATACGCTTTTCCTTATCCTTCCCGATAGAATCATCGCTTTGAATAAATATATCAAATTGTTGGTCACCGGACATATTCCCCGTAGCCTTGGTAATCCGCACTGCTTTTGGGCCCTTGTGCAAGACAACCTCCGATTTCCCGTCTTCAACACCTTCTATTTCAATATTTTTAAGAATTGAATCAACCTTAACCTGAATTGCTTTTTCGTCAGTCAGGTTGAACGTTGTATCGATGGAGGTTGTTTTCCCATCCTTTTTGATCATGACCTTTACCCTTTGAACTTTCTTTTGAGGACCATTTTCAGAAAAAGCAGCATTCACAGCAGGACTGAAAGTAAACGAAGAAAGGGTAAACAACAATCCGACAAAAATGAAAATACGTTTCATATTGATAAAATTTTAAGTGAATAAGTGTGCATTTAAAATACTTGCCAAAAGTAGAAGGTTAATAATTGAATCAGGGTTAAGGTCATGTAAAAAAGTGTTAAGGTAAAGTTAAAGTTGAGAAGATCGACTTATTATTGACTATTTTTGATTTCTGAAGAGTAAATCAAGTTTAAGGAGATTTTTCAATACGATAGTTTAACTGGTTAATTACAAATGAATAAAAGAATTATCACGGGGTTGGTACTGCTCATGGGAATTTCGCTGCTGGGTATTGTTGCTGTCCAGATCTATTGGTTTAACAATTCTGTAAAAGTAAAAAATGAGCTTTTTGACAGGTCAGTCAATGAGGCAATGAATAAAACGGTCAGCCGTCTTGAAACAGGCCTCGACCTTAAAATTATCAAAAATTTAAGTGAAGATGAGAACTCAAGATTGGATATGGATACTTTGATTCCACCTCCACCCGCTCCCCCGGTTCCAATGTCGGCAGATATTGAAGTAATTATTAAAAAAGACACAATTAATGGAAGGCTTAGTGTGACCGCTTCAAAAAACGGAATGTTAAATTCTGCCAATTTCACAGATATTCGCCAAGATACAATCGTAAGATCGCGTCATTTGACCAAGGGCAAGGCCAAACACACATTTATAACAAATGTCGATTCAGTTTTGGTTACCACCAATCTGGATTTAGGTTCAAATGTCCAGAAAAAAATCGAGCAGTTGAAATCATTATCAAACCGGATTAAAGTAGAATACAACAACTGGGAGACCGGACGGTACATCGATGAGAACCAATTAAATAAAATCCTAAAAGAGGAGTTGTCAGAAAAAGAGATCCCAATCAATTATCAATATTCGGTCAACAGGGCCGATAGCCTTGGTACACTCTTTCAAAAAAA
>TBL_comb47_HYPODRAFT_10000576_pt1 | contig 48806 bp, 33 predicted proteins | sample TroBogypolimnion_40_FD_10682 | JGI IMG/M metagenome (IMG submission 10682)
TTCATCGAACCTGCATCCAACCTATACTCCGGGAGCAGCCGATATCATAGCAGGCACAGTCACCCTCACGCTGACAGCCAATGCCCCGGCATCCTGTACTGTTGCATCAAGCACGATGATCCTCACGATCAATGCAGCAGCAACAGCGAATGCAGGTGTATCGAGTGCAACGATTTGTGAAGGAACGAGCTATTCATTAACACTTGCCAGTGTAAGCGGTAACAATGGATTACTCTGGACAACCAGCGGAACAGGAACATTCAGCAATGCATCAGCACTGCATCCGGTTTATACACCAAGCACAGCCGATGTCACGTCAGGGACAGTCACACTGACACTGACAGCCTATGGTAATGCACCGTGCAGTAATGCAACCGGCAGCATGACCTTAAATATCACCCGTGCCCCTGTTGCAGATGCAGGACCGAACGGATCTACATGTCAGGGTATGCCTTACACGGTAAGTGGGGCGTCCGCACAATATGCTACTTCAGTTTTCTGGACACATAACGGTATGGGAACATTGTCAGGTCAGACAACATTGGCGCCCACATACATGCCGGCTGTCTATGAAACCGGAGTCGTAACACTAACCCTTACGGCCATGGGCAATACGCCATGCGGAAATTCCACAGACTTCATGTCACTGGATGTAACCCCGAAACCAACTGCCTTTGCAGGCCCCGACGGATCTACATGCCAGGGCACGCCATTTACAGTTACACAAGCTACGGCGACCACCTATAGCGGAATTCAATGGACTTCTAACGGTTTAGGTACACTAACAAATGAAAATTCACTGACTCCGACATATCTCCCTGCAGCCAATGAAAGCGGACACGTTATACTGACAATGACTGTATTTGGATACACACCGTGCGGTTCAACCGGAGATGCCATGACATTGAATATTACTCCGAATGCTACGGTAAATGCCGGCCCTGATCTTACAACCTGCGGCATAGCTCCTGTATCATTATCAAATTCCAGTGCGACGAACTATTCCACGTTGACGTGGAGAACCTCCGGAACAGGCATATTCAGTGATGTTTCAGCACTACATCCATTCTATAGTCCAAGCCAGTCTGATACATTAGACGGCAGTGTTGTACTCACACTTCATGCATCTGCCGGTCCGAATTGTGCGGATGTCACCGATTTTATGATTCTCACAATTTCTAAAACAGCCATGGCAAATGCAGGACCAGACGCCTCAACATGCCTCGATACTCCTTTTGTGATCACACATGCAACGGCTCAGAATTATACTTCAATTCTCTGGACTACCAGCGGCCTTGGTACACTGACAGGAGAAACCACGATCAACCCGGTGTATACACCTGCAACAGGAGAGTCAGGAGTTGTTACATTAACCCTGACTGTGTTGTCACTCTCACAATGTCCTCCTGCAATTGACCAGATGAAACTGACAATTTCCCAGTCGTCATCTGCCTATGCAGGTCCTGATGCCACCATCTGTGAAGACAATTCATACACAATTTCCGGATCCAGTGCAGTCAGTTACCAGGAGATATCCTGGACAACTGCAGGATCAGGAACATTCGATGATAGTCATCTCCTGCATCCTGTGTACACACCAGGTACAGGTGATGTCCTGAACGGGTTTGTGAAACTCACAATGCATGTTGTCCCTATTTATCCTTGTCCTGAGACATCATCCTACATGACCCTGATTATTTCAAGGAAGGCCATAGCAATAGCCGGCCCGGATGCCCTGACTTGCCCTGGGATCCCATTCAGGGTTACCGGAGCATCCGCACAGAATTTCAGCAGCATCTCCTGGTCATCGGACGGGATGGGAATGTTGATCGATAATACCACGCTGACGCCTACATATATTCCTGCCAATGGAGAAACCGGGAGCATAACGCTGACACTTTCAGTTCTTGGTAAAGAAGGATGCATCAGCTCAATGCAGACAGATCAGATGATCCTCTCTATTCGTCCACCAGTCCTCGTCAATGCAGGACCCGACCAGACGATCCCTCTTAACTCAGCCACATTCCTGTCGGCTAGTGCTTCAGGTGGCGTCGGCCCTTATGTCTTCAGTTGGGAACCTGCAACACTTCTGCTGGGTTCTGCATCCGATCATCCGGAAACCGTAAGACTCAATGCTGATGTTACATTCACACTTACGGTGACCGACATGACAACAGGCTGCCGGGCAACAGATACGGTCACCATCTTCATGAAGAAAGATGTAATCCCCATCGTTGCTGTTAATGACTATGATACTACTGCTATCAATGTCCCGATCAGGATGAATATTCTAATGAATGATATTTATTCAAGGGATAAAGAAGTCAGGGTAACGCTTTGCGGCGGACCACATCATGGACTTGCGCTGGTAAACAGTGATAATTCGGTTCTGTACACACCTGACCGCGACTTTGCAGGAAACGACTCGATGTGCTACATCCTTTGCTACAATGCTTATTCATCAGTTTGCGATACGGCGATGGTATACATCTACATCAGTCCGAATTCGGCTGCAAGCCTGGTTGTGATCTACAACGTCATCACACCAAATGGTGACGGGACGAATGATGGATGGATAATAGACGGGATTGAGAAATTCCCCGATAATTCGGTGAAACTTTTCAACCGCTGGGGTGATGAGATCAACTCCTTCGAGCATTATAACAACCACTCAATAATCTGGAAAGGAGAAAACAGCAAAGGCGAAAAACTTCCGGATGGTACATACTTCTATATCCTGACGATCAAAGACGGAGGCTCACGTTCAGGCTGGGTCATGATCAGGGGGACATCCAGATAGTCCTGATCGCATTCAGGCTTTGGTAAAGAAATATTAAAAATGCTTAACAATCAGAATATGAAAAAAATAATCTTCATCATCTTATTCGCCATCTCTTCGGCCGCATTTGGCCAGCAGGATATGTTGTTCACGCATTACATGTACAACAAACTGGCGCTGAACCCGGGCTATGCCGGGAGCAGGGATGCATTGTCCATGGACATGATTACCAGGATCCAGTGGGTAGGCATCGAGGGAGCACCAAGGACAATCTCTTTCACTGCTCATACTCCGCTGCCTAATCCCCATGTCGGAATTGGACTTTCGGCTTACATGGACCAGGTAGGCCCGACCGTCGATTACAATGTGATGGGGACATTTTCATACCGTGTTATTTTCGCTACTACCAAGCTCTGTTTTGGTGTATCGGCCGGCATTAAATATTTCGACATCGACTGGTCGAAGATTAATCCGAAGGACAATGGGGACATCGAACTGAATAACCAGATGAAGAACAAGGTTGCACCGGATATTGATTTCGGAATCTATTACTATGGCAGCCAGTTCTATGTTGGGTTGTCATCCCGACATCTCCTTCAGAACCAGGTCGTGGTTTCTACGGCTCCTGTCGACGGAAATACCAGCTTTACCAAACTCATGCGGCACTTCTATGCCATGGGAGGCGGGGCCATTCCGTTGTCGGAGAATCTTGTCTTCATGCCTTCCGCGCTCATCAAGTACGTTCCGGACGCCCCGGTCCAGGCCGATTTCAATGCAAGCTTCATGCTCTATAATGTCCTGACCCTTGGCGCTTCCTATCGTACTGCCGAAGCGGTAGCCATACTGTGTGAAGTTAACATCACGAAAAACTTCTCGATAGGTTATTCCTACGACATGTGGTTCAACCCGCTGCAATCATATAACAGCGGATCACACGAAATCCGGCTGAGTTACGACTTTGATCTTTTTAACAAGAACCGCATGCTTACTCCAAGGTATTTTTAATTTTCAATATCCTTAACTATGACAAAGCGACCAACTATACTTTTCATTGCTCTTTGCCTGTGTTTAACATCATTCGGGCAGATAAAAAAAGCAAAAAAAGAGATGCTGCTTTTCAATTATTCGAAGGCAATTTCGATTCTTGAGAAAGCCACCAATAAGGGCACATCAGCAGAAAAACATGAAGCTACTGTCCTGCTGGCTGAATGTTACCGGAAACAGAACGATGCATTCAATGCAAAAGCCTGGTATGCGCGTGCCTTTGAACAGGGCAGCATGGAACCCGGAAATTATTACTATTATGCCCAGTCCCTGCGCACCTGCGGTGATTATACGCTGGCAAGAAAAATGTTCCTGCGGTTCGACTCCCTCACAAGCGGGGATTCCCGCGGGAAAATATATGCAGCCTACTGCGACAGCTCGGTTACCTGGAATGCATTGTCTCAGGGGTTTGAAGTAGAAAATGCACAGACAATCAATTCAAAACAATCTGATTTCGGTCCTGTCTTTTATGAAAATGGAGTCATGTTCACGAGCGACCGTGTGATTACAAAAGAGGAGCGAAGGATTTACGGATGGACCGGGAATAACTACCTTCACCTGTTCTCCGCAAATCCAAAACACCTTGACGATTTTTTTGGTGAATACAACAAGCCAGGGCTTTCACCGGGATATTTTAACCAGGACTATCACGACGGACCGGCTTCATTCAACAAGGATCAGAACCTGGTTTTTATCAACCGTACCATGATCACCAAAGACAAAGGGAAAAAGGAAGACGGCAAGGTCAGAACACATCTGCTGAAACTTTTTTATGCAACAAACAAAGACAATAAATGGTCGGCTCTTCAACCTTTCTTTCTTAACAACAATGATTATTCTGTTGGTCATCCTGCCCTTTCCCCGGATGGCAAGACGTTGTATTTTGTTTCGGATATGAAAGGAGGGAAGGGTGGAACCGATATTTACCAGTGTGAATTCATCAATGGAAAATGGACTGAACCGGTCAACCTGGGAAATGAAATCAATACATTCGGGAATGAGATGTTTCCTTTCGTTGCCGAAAATGGCGATCTTTATTTCGCATCAGACGGACTCCCGGGTTATGGAGGACTGGATATCTTTGTCACCAGGAAAACCGATGGAATGTGGTCCAGGCCTGTAAACCTTGGTAAACCTATAAATTCATCGTTTGACGACTTCTCGCTGGCGATTGATAAAACGGATAAAACCGGACTATTCAGCTCCAACCGGCCAGGCGGATTGGGAAGTGATGACATCTATTGTTTTAAGAGAATCCAGCTCCCACCGCCTGTTGTGGTTCCACCACCAGTTTTTGCCACGGGTTGCGTGAAAGAGAAAAGCACATTGGCACCTATACCGGGAGCAACTGTCTTCCTCGTGAATGAGCAAACCGGCCAGGCACTGGTAATAAAGACAAATGCAAATGGCTGTTTCAAAACACCTGTGATCAAAGGAGTTCCATATATTATTAAAGCCATTCAGCCGACCTACATCGCCGATTGCTATTCCTTCTCATTTGACCCGCAGAATCCGCAAAATGAATTGACGATTCCAAGGGACCTTTTACTCGATAAGCTCCGGGTCAACCAGATTTTTAAACTGGAGAATATCTACTATGATTTTGATAAATCGTTCATTCGTCCCGATGCCAGACCGCCACTCGACAACCTTGTGAAATTCCTCAGGGAAAACCCGGTGAGAGTTGAACTGGGCTCACATACGGATTCCAGGGGCTCCGATGAATATAACCTCAAATTATCGCAACGCCGGGCCGATGCTGCTGTTGAATACATCATTTCACAGGGAATCAGTCATGACAGGATTACTGCCAGGGGGTATGGAGAAACCATGCTGGTGAACCAGTGTAAGAATGGCGTAAAATGCACAGATGCTGAACACCAGGCAAACCGCAGAACTGAATTCAAGATCCTCGGATTTGTTGAACCGGCTGCCAATGATCCATTCGACCCCGGTCGTTTCCGTGATGGAGAAACATTGGACATACGTTTTATGCCTGCAGGATTTTTCAACAATTGTCCGGTGCAGAAATAATTATCCTGATCCAAAGATTCAAAAACATGGCATAGGCACGCATTGAAAACGCGTGCCTTTTTGTTGATGTTTAAGTCTTTGCAATCCTGTCTTTTGCCGGATTTACTGCCATTTATCTTCTCCCCTTTACTTTCATGGCAACTGGTCGGACTTTTTTTAATGGTTAGTAAGTAAGCATGAATTAATTTGACATTGGATCTAATAAAAACTAAATTTGTTTCTCCGTGTATAGTATTAATTTAAAAACAAAAAAATATGAAACGGATAATTACAATAGTAACAATGATTTTTCTCACAGGCATCATGATGGGGCAATCAACATGGTTCGGCCCGAGTTATGTGCATGTTAATTATGCATCAAATTGCCTTGGCGATTATACCATTCTCGACACTACAGCAATCGGTCACAATACATCCGATATCATCATCTTCAGCCATGTCTGGGGACTTTCCACCGGAATTACGCATGAAGAATACATGAAAAAAAGCTGTGGATTGTGGTACACCGGAACAAACTGGTCCATCTTTGATGAAACCAGGGTAGCAATGGATACAAATTACGCGTTTAATGTTCTTAATGCCAATACTAACGGTACTGGTTTCACGCACACGGTTACAGGTTCAAACTTGTTCGGCAATACTTCTGTTATCGATAATCCTGTTCTGAACGGGCACCCGGAAAAAGTTTTCTTCATCACCAAGACGTGGACCAATGGTGTTTATGATACCGCTCATGTTGGTGTCTGGTATAATACGGGAGCCGCTCAATGGACCATATACAATGAAGCCGGAACTGCCAGCACACTTCAGCTCAACAGTACCTATAACATTTTTGTTCCTGATCCCGGAAAATCATTTATCAAACAAGTTGCTACGAGCAATTATTATATCACAACCATTGATGATCCGAGACTGAATGGAAATCCTACAGCCAGGATTTATGCAGTGCATGATTATACGAATGCTTCCGGAACCATTGGCTATGTGAACGATGAAATAGGAGTGTGGTACGATGGATCGAATTGGACAGTCTATACTGAAAGCATCTCTGATCTCTTTACCGGAGCCACATTCAATGTTCTGATTGCTTCGGATGTTATTACCGGAACACCCGTTAACAAGGAAGAAACAAGCATGCTGAAAGTTTTCCCCAACCCGGCTAAAGATAAGCTCGGGGTGTTGCTGAATACAAAATTATCAACTGAAAATGTTATTTACAGGCTTGTTTCAACAGACGGAAGAACCATTTTTGAAAAGCATGGCGCGGGAGATATGAACGGACAGATATCCTTTGATGTACACGGTCTCTCTGCCGGACTTTATTTTCTCTATGCCACTACTTCGGAAGGAATCATTTCTGCAAAAGTAAATATCGTCAGATGATCTTTCATATGAGATAATTTTCATTGCATTACGTTTAATTTGCTACACAGGCACGTTTTACAAACACGTGCCTGTGTTATTTTCCACTTCTGAATTCCCCCCGGATTGTAATGTTCATGCTGCGAACGAGGCACATTGTTGTCATTGCTGATAACTATTCATAAAAATCCTGCCTGGGAAACATTAAGGGATTAAAATTTCATTATTTTTGGATTCTTTTTTGAATACCAGGCCTGCTACACGTTCAAACTCCAATGGAATTAGCAAACGCAAGGGTTGTATAATGGCAAAAAAAAACAGACAGAACGCTGATCCCGTGCCATTAAATGGAGGCAAACCGCATATCCGTAAGCCGAAGAAAAATGAACAGGATTTCCCCCTGACAGATGCCCAGCAATTTCTTCATGATATCCAGTTACACCAGGTTGAACTGGAGATCCGGAACGAGGAACTGAAAAGCGATAAACAGGAAGGTGACATCCTTCTGCACAAATATACACAGCTCTTTGATCTAGCTCCCATTGCTTATTTCACAGTTAATGCTGACAGCCTTATCTGTGACATGAACTCACCGGCTGCATCCCTTTTCGAAAAACCCCGTGCTTCTTTGGTAAACCAGGATTTCACCACGTTTCTCTCGCTGGAGTCCAGGCCTGTTTTCAGAAAATTCCTGGAGGAATTATTTCATGGGGGAAGGAATACTTGCTGCGAAATTTCACTTTTCAGGACAGACGAAACACCGGTTTTCCTTTCGCTTAAAGCCGGCTTTTCTGATAAGGAATTATTGTGTTACCTCGTTGCAACCGAGATTACCGATCGAAGGATAGCCGAAAATGTGCTTGGCGAAACAAACGAATTATACCAGGCTGTCTTCAGAAAAACCCCCGCAATTTCTTTATTGCTCGACCCTGAAACAGAAGATATCCTTGATGCCAATGCTGCAGCGGTATCATTTTATGGTTATTCAGTTGAGCAAATGTCCGCGATGAAGTTCCATGAACTTAATATGCTTCAGCAGAAAGGGAGCACCGGATCATTCCCGGCTTTTGTTTCAGACGGGTTTATAAAACAGACATTCAGGCATAAAATCAGGAGCGGAATAGTCCGTGATGTTGAAGCCTCGTTCGATCCGGTCCGGATCGGAAATAAGAAAATTCTTTTCACAATACTTGAAGATGTTACAGATCGTGCTCATCTGGATGAAGTGAAGAGAGAACGGGAATACTGGTCACATGAACTTTACCAGGAAAAAGAAACAGGAACATTCGTTCTCGACTTTGCCAGGGATGTATGGACGGCTTCTGACATCCTTGAAGGAATCCTTGGGATCGATTCCTCCACACCACGAACGATCAATGGTTTCCTGTCTGTCATTCATCCGGATCAGAAAACAGGAATCCAGTACTATTTGTTTTCAGAAGTTATTGCACGGAAAACCCCGTTTGATAAGGAATTCTCAATCATCAGGTCATGTGATGGCAGCGAACGGTCTGTCAGGGTCCATGCAACCCTGGAACTGGATGCCGCAGGGAAACTGTTAAAACTTGCAGGAACCGTGCAGGACATCACCGAACGAAAACATTCCGAGAAACTGATCACTGAATCAGAAAGAAAATATCATCTCTTGATGAATGCTTTTCCTGAAGGCATTGTGATCTTTGACAAGGAAGGGAAAATTACCGAGATATCAAATCTTGCCCAAAATCAGTCAGGAACGCAAAGTAAAGAAGAACTCCTGGGGAAACATTTTCTCCAGTTCATTCCGCGTGAAGAGCGGAAAAAAATTGCCGACCTGATCGATAAAACCGTTACCGATGATGTTCCGCAGAGCGTGGAATGCCGGTTGTTAAAGCCCGATAATTCTCCGTTTATCAGTGAAATAAGCTTGTCGCAAATCGACAGGATCATGGATGATCAGAAAGCATTCATTGCTATTGTCAGGGATATTACTGCCCGAAAGAAGAAGGAGCAGCAGTTGATTCACATGGACCGCATGGCGCACCTCGGTGAAATGGCTACAGGCATGGCCCACGAGATCAACCAGCCGTTGAATAACATCTCACTCACCCTGGATAATATCTTTCATGAGATCAGGCTCAAGGACTCATTGCATGACACCTACCTGCAGCATAAATCCAATAAGGTTTTTGATAACATTGTAAAGATCAAAAACCTGATTGAGCATATCCGTGAGTTTGCACGCGATGATCACAGCTATGCACAACAAACGTTCGACATCAACGAAACCATTCACAATGCCTTGTCAGTACTGATGGTCCAGTTCGACGAGAACAGGGTTGACCTGGTTCTTGACCTGGAAGAGAAACTGGATCTTTACTTAGGAGATGCATTTAAAATTGAACAGGTAATCATGAACCTGTTGCTTAATGCGAATGATGCATTGGAAGAGAAAGAGCGGAAATCAAAGGGCAGTTTCGCCAAAGTCATCAAAATAAAAAGCTACCAGGAGAAAAACACGATTTGTGTTGAGATTACAGATAATGGCATCGGGATAAAAGCAAATGAGCTGGAGAAAATCATGCATCCTTTTTATACCACGAAGGAGACGGGAAAAGGTGTTGGGCTGGGCCTGTCGATTTCTTACGGAATCATAAGTGATATGAAGGGGAAGATTGAAGTGGAGAGTAAATACCTGGTCGGAACAACCTTCAAAATTTCAATCCCGGGTTTTGAAACTACAAAATGAGCTATAAGTTGAATCCACTATCAGGATTTTCCTGGTCAGGTTCATTGTCCGGCCCCGTGGTATTGATCTTAAGGGGCTGATACAGCGGGCAGAAACCAATGATGCTGGTCACAATAAAAATCCCTGCAATAACAAGCAGAACGATCCCCGGGATCCCGGGGACCACATCCGCAGAATAAAGTATGACAATAACCGCCGCGATCAGGATACGGACTATTTTATCTACAGTTCCTATATTGTTCTTCATGGCTTGGATTTTGGATTCGAAAGTAAATATACAACGAAAATTGTATTTTCCTGCCTAAGGGTTCTCTCCCCGGGTTGTGATTAGCAGAAAAAATTGGAATTAATACCCGGGGCAACTATTCCCGGTCTATCTTTTCGGCCTGCACATGATGAAAGAGTCGTGTTCTTCAACGATCTCCCACAACTCCGATTTCATTATTTTCTCCTTCGATAAAACCCTTGGCTGGTGCCCGTCTTCGATTATCAGAATTCCATCCGGCTTTGAGATCCTCTTCAGCTCCTGCAAGAAAATAAATGTATTCCTGACCATATGGAACATATCCAGTGCATAGATGAGATCAGCGACGCCGGAGGGAATCTGTGTTGTATTTCCATCGGTTTTCTCGGGCCTGACATTTTTCAATCCATGCTTGCTGATAATCCGGAATGCTGATTCAATGGCAAGTTCGTGGATATCGACAGCATAAACAAGGCCACTTTCGCCGACAAGCTCAGAGGCTTTTTTCAGGTATCTTCCGGTACCACATCCATAATCCACAACCGTTGAGCCTTTCCTTATATTGAAAGGCAGAAGTTTTTTATCGGCTTGTTTAAACAGATCCGTGACATTGAACATGAATGCCATAATCCTGAATGCCCAGCCGGGCATTTTATCCATTTCATTACCACAAAATACTTTGTTCATGATCCCGGTTTTAGAAATTAATCGTCAATGAACCAATCTTGATTTATCGAATATATTAATTTTAAGCGGACCCTTAATGGTTAAGAAATCTGAACGCCTCTTCACGTTTTGATCTCAGGTTTGCTGCAGTGCCGATCGCCGCTTCAAATTCATCCTCCCGAATCGCCCGGATGGCATGACTGGCAAATTCATCGGCGTTCATGCCCCTGTCGCGCGTTTCCCTGTGATCCCTGTCACCTCCATCCAGCTCTGTATCCACCATCGGGGGAAGGATCTCGAAAACCCTGATGGACGTTCCCGAAAGCTGGTGCCTGAGGGATAAGGAAAATGAATGAAGCGCAGCTTTGGTTGCACAATAGACGGACATGAAAGCCAGGGGGGTAAACGCAAGTCCGGACGAGATGTTGATGATTGCAGCTTCGGATTGTTTACTCAACTGATCAGAAAATAAATTACTGAGGTGAACCGGAGCGATAAAGTTCGTTTCAACTTCTTTACTTACAAGGGAAATGTCAACTGGTTGCTGCAGGTTAAAGTTGTGCTGGATTCCAGCGTTATTGATGAGAATGTTTGCCGCAGGAAAATTCTTAACAATCCATTCTTTCATCCTGATCCGTTCAGCTTCAATGGTGACATCACAAACGAAGGTATTCAGGCCCGGGATCATTTCCTTCGCCTCTTCAAGCCTGTTTTTCCGTCGGCCGCATATGATCACGGTATTGTCCTGTGCCGCGAACTGCTTTGCCAGTGCCAGGCCGATACCGGTTGCACCACCTGTGATTAAAATCGTATTGTTTGAAATCTGCATCGTCGGTTGGTTGTTTTATCATTCAAAATTAAGGATTCCCCGCAAATTTTAATCAGTAAAACGTGAAGAAGCAAATAATAATATTCCCTAATTCTTAATCTTTATTTTACACTTGATATATTTTGTAATTTTAAGCAGGAAAAACGAGTTGATTTCTTTACAGAAAATGCGTATCAATCTGTCAGGAATTCCACAAGGGCTGCAATTTCCGATAATCTCTCAGGATATTTTTCATGCATGTAAAAGGAAACCAACATGACAAAGATTTTAGTCTTCGATTCCAGTTCTGATGATCTTTCTGCTTTAAAAACATTGTTGAGCAAGGCATTTCCGGAAGTAAAAGTGGTTAGCGACCGGTCGGGAAAAAAAGTGATGGAGCAATGCCTCGACAAGTCCCCCGGGATTATCCTTCTGGCAATGGATCTTCAGGGAGCAGATGCAATCAGGATTTGTTCACAGATCAAAGCAAACGAAACGCTCAGTCATGTCCCTGTTGTGATGATAAAAAATATTGAAACAGATCCGCGGAAATGCATGAAAGCCCTTGCTGCCGGGGCAGACGGATTTCTTCTCAAACCCCTGGATGAGGCGACAATCACCACGCAGATCAGAACTTTGCTCACGCTTAATGAATATCATGAAACTCAATGGGTCGGCGAAAAAGAGAAAGAGAACGAGGAAAAATACAAAGCACTTGTTGAAGTTTCAACTGACGCGGTTTTTCTGGATCAAAAGAATACAATTACGTATGTTAATCCGGCAGCAATAAAATTATTTGGTGCCAAGACACCGGAACAAATCATAGGGAAGTCATCTGTTGATATATTTCATCCTGACTTTCACGAAATAATTAAACAGAGGAGACAAAAAATGCTTGTTGATGGCATGCCTGTGCATCCGATTGAAGAGAAGTTCATACAATTGGACGGAACTGTTATCGATGTTGAGGTCTCCGGATCCCCTTTTTTCCTTCATGGAGAAAGAGCAATCCAGATTGTCCTTAGGGATATCAGTGATCGTAAAAGAATTGAACTGGAGCGGCAGATGAATTATCACAGAACGAAGATAATTGCTGATTTACAAAACTTTTTTTTAAAAACGACAGAATTAGCTGAAATATACCGGATTATTCCATCAAAAATTATTGAATTAACCGGGAATGGAATTGTATTAGTCACCATTCTTGATGATACTGACGAATCTTTCCAGATAATTGCTTTTTCGGGCTTAAAAACTCCCATGGAGAAGATAATTGAATTGGTTGGATTTGATCCAAGGGAGAAAAAGTTTTATCAAAAAGACTACAAGCTTTCTGAACTTGAGTTGCTAAGGAACGGGAGACTGGAGTGTCTTAAAGGAGGCCTTTATGCCCTGTCCACCCGGAAGATCCCCAAAATTATCTGCAATACTACTGAGAAACTGTTGAATATTGATAAGGTATACACGATGGGATTTGTTTCAAAAGGGCGCCATTTTGGTGAACTTATTATCCTTACAAAAAATGATATTGGTCCATATGCAGACTCCATTGAACTTATCGCAAATCAGGGATCAATTGCCATGCAGCGTATAAGAGCGGAAGAATCCTTAATAATCAGTGAGGAAAAATTCTCAAAAGCTTTTCAAAACATTCCTGATATCATACTCATCTCGGCATTGAAAGACGGAAGAATCATTGATGTAAACGACAGTATTGGCAGGTTGGCCGGGTACAAAAAAGAAGAGATCCTCGGGAAGACCACAATCAGTTTGAACATGTGGGTTGACCTTGATGACCGGGATAAATTCACCAGTCAATTGAAAAAGGAGGGCAGGGTTCTGGAAATGGAAATTAACTTCCGGAAAAAATCAGGTGAAATTATCAGGGGCATGATCTCCGGGGAGACTTTTCAGATCAAGGGAGAGCAATGTGTCCTTGCCGTTATCCGCGATATTACTGAACAAAAACATGCAGAAACCACACTGAAAGAAAGTGAAGAGAAATTCCGCAAAATCTATGAGGATGCTTTCGTTGGATTATACAGAACTTCGCCTGAAGGAAGAGACATCAGCGTAAATCCGGCGTTGACACGAATATTCGGATATTCATCGCCGGAAGAGATGATCAATTCAATAACCGATGTGGGAAAGCAGCAATATGTCCATCAGGAGGAGAGGCGAAGATTTTTAAACATCCTTGAACAGGATGGCAGGGTTGATAATTATCCCATCCAGGTTTTCCGGAAAGACAAGATCAAAATCTGGATATCAATTAACGCTCATCCGGTACTTAACCCGGATAAATCCATCGCGTATATTGAAGGATCAATGCTTGATATAACTGCACAGAAAGAAGCTGAAAAAGAACTCAGGAAGAGCGAGGAACGTTACAGGATCCTGGTTGAGACAATGCCTGACGGCATCTACCGGAGCACCCCTGACGGCAGATTCGTTGATGTCAATCCGGGGTTGGTACAGATACTTGGGTACGACAGTAAAGAGGATCTGTTATCCGTTGATATCAAGACGCAGCTCTATTTTGATGCCTCCGATCGTGAAAGTGCAATTCTTGAAGAAGAGCTGATAGAAAGCGCTGTCTACCCGTTAAGAAAAAAAGACGGCTCAAAGATCTGGGTGGAGGATCATGGCTGGCTTATCCTCGATGAAAAGGGCAACACAAAATACCATGAAGGAATACTTCGTGATGTCACTGAGCGCCGTCACATGGAAGTCATGCTGAGAAACTCCGAGGAATTGTACCGTACTTTGCTCAATGCTTCTCCTGAGGCTACCATCATGTTTGATCTGAACGGGAAAATCATCGAGGTTTCCGAGATCACGCCCGGTGTGCTGAGATACAATGGTAAATCCGATCTGATCGGGAAATCATTCCTCCAGTTTATGCCGCATACCGAGATCCGGAAGGTCCGGGAGATTATCAATGAAACGCAGTCAACCGGGAAGGTTAAAAATTTTGAAATTCAAATCCTGCGAAGCGATAAATCTTCCTTTATTGCGGAGATCAGCCTGACATCAATTGACGAAGTCAGTGGTAAACAGAGAGCATTCGTAGTGATTCTGCGCGATGTATCGGAACGGAAGAACATGGAGATCCAGTTTATCCAGAATGCGCGTCTCGTCAGCCTGGGAGAAATGGCTACGAGTATTGCACATGAGATCAATCAGCCGTTAAATATCATCTCCCTGAGCCTGGATAACATTTTCAATGAGGTCCAGTCCAATAAACCGATTGACCACGAATACATGCAAGCCAAGTCCGACAAGATTTTCAGCAACATCTCACGGATCCGGAACATCATTGACCATGTCAGGGCATTCTCCCGTGATCACGAGGATTATGAACCTACGTTGTTTGATATTCATGAAAGCATTACAAATTCCGTATCAATGGTGTCGGAGCAGCTTAAACACAAAGCAATCGGACTTGCATTGAACCTGGATAAATCAATCCAGCCCATCATGGGCAACATGTATAAATTTGAGCAGGTAATCCTGAATTTACTGGTCAATGCAAGGGATGCCGTGGAGGAACGGAAAGAGATCACCCTGGTGGAATATCATATGAATATTGAAATTCAGACGTACCAGGAAGGGAAGGAGATCGTTGTTGCGGTGAAGGACAACGGGATCGGGATCAAATCTACTGAACTCGACAAAGTTCTGATGCCATTCTTTACTACGAAAGTTGTGGGTAAAGGTACCGGTCTTGGTTTGGCCATTTGCTACAGGATCGTGGAAGAGATGAATGGAAAGATCGAGATTGACAGTAAAATCTATGTTGGAACCACATTCCGGATCAGGCTGCCTATTGCAGAAACAGCAGAATAAGTGCTCTTCACTGTAAGTTAGCATTATTCATTTTATATTTTTCGCTGCTCTGCAAGATGGTGCGCGTTTGCAACGCAAAAATACGCACTCCGATAAGCAAATCAACGCCCCGTCATTCCGTTAAATCTTCCTGCAAAATCAGGCAATCCGGCGCTTGAACCGCCATGGCTGCCGGGGCTACATTTGTCTTGTCAAACAAAAATCAAAACCCCTAAAACCCCAAAGCCATGAAAACATCAGCAACTTTTTCCGCCCTGATCTTAACAATGTTCCTCCTCAGTGTAAATTCAGGTTTCGCAGCAAACGACAACAATAGGAATGAACAACTGACAAATGCAACTGCAGTACAGGTAATGCACAAGGTAATTGTTCACCTGGATGCAGAAGTACCCTTTTGTAATACTTACCAGATCGAGATTGTTGATGCAGCCGGAAATTTCGTAGCTCCGCCGGTTATCTATCACAGAGGAATTACCACCTATAAATTTTTCGAACAGACCCACCAGGCAAAAGCCCTCAGGATTGCCCGCCTGACATTGGTACCAAACGGCCCCAATGCTATTGGTCCAAACATCTTATTAACAACACCCGATGTAAAGATCATCGAATTCAGGGATGGAGAAACTTATCAGTTTGATCTCTTTCCCAGGGTCGGAACGATAAAAACTGTGTCACAATAACACCTGATGGACGATCATGATGCAGTTTTCAGCCGGGCAATTTTGCCCGGCTTTTATTTGTTCCAATTTGACTGACATTTTTTAGACCATTACTTCATTTTGGTTTCAGTCCAACATTAGTAACTTCGGATGAAACCTTAAACAAAACGCAATTTATTTTCATATTTTTGATAAAAAATCCTGTTATGCCAAACGAAATTATTACACTGGTCTTTGTTCATGGCTGGAGTGTTACCTCCATGGATACGTACGGAGAACTCCCTCTAAGGTTGAAAAATGAAGGATTAAAAAACGGGTTAACCCTCGATGTTCAGGAGATTTTTCTTGGCCGTTATTTAAGCTTTCATGATGAAGTCCGGCTGCCCGACATTTCACGCGCTTTCCAGGCTGCTGTGAATGACCAGCTTTCAGGAGTGATTGCATCAGGCAGACGATTCATGTGCATCACCCATTCAACTGGTGGACCGGTTATCCGCGACTGGTGGAAGACCTACTGGAAATCATCCGGCAGATGCCCGATGAGCCACCTGATCATGCTGGCACCTGCAAATCATGGTTCCTCACTGGCTCAGCTCGGGAAAGCCCGCATCGGGAGGATTAAATCCTGGCTTTCAGGAGTAGAACCCGGCCAGGGTGTGCTCGACTGGCTTGAGCTGGGTAGCAATGAAGGATGGGAACTAAACCTTGATTGGATAGAGAACAGTAAGGATCAGGTCGGGACTAACGGGATTTTCCCTTTTGTACTTACCGGACAGGCGATTGACCGAAAGCTTTACGACAACATTAATCCTTATACAGGAGAGGCAGGTTCAGACGGTGTAGTAAGAGTGGCATCTGCCAGTATCAATTCACGCCATGTTATGCTTACGCAGCCTCCGCTGTCAATGGATCAACAGGGAAATATCATACCTCTGGATTTTACATCCGGAGCGATTGTCACAGCACCGAAAACTGCCCTCCGTGTAGTCAGGTTGAAATCACACTCCGGAAGTGATATGGGTATTATGAACAGTGTTCTTCAGGATTCTTCTGATGTAAAAAGTGCAGATACGGTTTCTGCTATTCTTCAATGCATAAAGGTGAAAGCCGATTCTGATTACCAGCAGGTATGTAACGATTTTGCAGCAAAGACTGATCAGATCCAGAAGGATGAACAACTGGAGACGGAAACAGATCTCCTTGTGATAAAAAGACATTTTATCAATGACCGGTATTCAATGGTGATATTCAGGGTACGTGATCACAAAGGGTACCCGGTTACCGACTTCGATCTTGTCCTTACGGCAGGTGCAAATGATGACCCGAATCACCTTCCGGAAGGTTTTTGCGCGGACCGGCAAAGAAACAGGCTCAATCCTGAAACAATCACCTTCTATTTTAATTTTGATATCCTGAACGGGTGCGATGCAATAAAGGATGGCAGTAATATTGTGCGACCAGCGATCAAGCCGACAACCATGCTGGGTTTACACATTTATCCAAGGCCGGTGAATGGGTTTGTGCGGTACATGCCTTGCCAGGTAAAAGCATCTGCTGCTTTGTTCAATAACGTCCTGCTTCCCAACACCACGACACTTGTCGATATCGTTCTGCAGCGTATCGTGGATAAAGAGGTGTTCCGCACGGAACAGCTTACAGATGATCTGTCGCTTCTGAAAAAGGATTTTAAAGGCACTCAGCCAGGTCAGGAATTTGCGGATTAAATTCGGATCGTTTCTTGAAATAGATGTAAAAGCCCATCCGTTCTGAGGATGCATAAAACAGAAAACGGAAATAAAAGAAGTTTTATTCGAAGAGCGACAACTGCTTACCCTTTGGATTGACCTTCACGTTGCGGGTAGTTCCGGGCTCTTCAATGCAAAACACCTGCGACTCCTCATAGCGTGAAGCCACAACGATCCGGGTGCCATCAGCATGTTTGCTGAAGATATCATGGACAAGCTGAGGCCGGTTGTTCTCGGCAGAAAGATGAGAAAGGATCAGGAGCTGCAATCCCGGTGACCGGTGTTTCATGAACAGATCCAGGGCCTGGTCGTTCGAAAGATGACCTTCGTCTCCACGGATTCTTTTTTTCAGATGAGCAGGATAACGTCCGGTTTCCAACATCTTCTCATCGTAATTCGACTCCAGGAAAGCTGCATGGCATTGGCTCAGATGAGATGCGACCTGCTCACCGGCAGTACCGATATCGGTAAAGACCCCGGCAGTGATTCCTTTTGAGGTGATGATGAAACTATGAGGCTCTGATGCATCATGACTCTTGAGAAAAGCAACAATCCTGAGATCGCCGATTTTTACCTGCTTCCCTGCTTCAAAGGGCTTGTTCATGTCCGGGTCGAGGTTGATCCTGCTGTGACTATGGGTCGTTTTCGTGATATAAACCGGGATCTTGTATTTCCTTGAAATCACTTCCGCACCACAGGTGTGATCCGAGTGTTCATGGGAGATAAAGATCGCTTTAACTTTCGAAATTGCCAGCCCAAGCCTGATCATTCGTTTTTCCGTTTGCCGGCAGGAGATGCCGGCATCGACCAGGACTGCTTCTTTATCGTTGCCGATATAGTAGCAGTTCCCGTTGCTTCCGGAGTTGAGTGATGAAAGGTACAGTGGCATGGTGCAAAGTACGGGATAATTTTCTTTTGCTCTAAACAAAAAACAACTACTCATTAGCGCCTTAGCGTCTTTGCGGTAAAAAAGACCAATAATGAATGCAGGAAGAGAAAGAGAAAGATTGAACGGCTGCGTAATTATACGCAGGTGGAAACGTAAATAAGCGTGCGTGAACCACGTTAAATTCCCCGGTAAGATCAGGCATTACGGCGCTTGAAGTACCCATGCCAGGGATGTTACTTTTGTTTCATCAACATCAAGCAATGAAAGTGTTCACCTCTAAAACCCCCGAAGCCATGAAAACTTTAAAACTCATATTAGTTTGTGTTCTTCTGACCACCGGAAACCTGGTAAAATCGCAGAACTATTCTCTCCCCAATGTTGGTGTTTATACCCTGGATGGCCGTCAGGTCAGCTTCACCGACGTCAACAAGGATGCTGAAGAAATCGTTGTTTTTTTCTGGAAAACGACGGATGCAAAAAGTCTTGACCAGCTTTCCCTCATCAATGACGCATACGAAAATCAACAGAAATCAAAGAAATTTAAGATCCTAGGGATCTGTACGGATGACGGCGGATTTGTTCAGAGCATAAAGCCCTTTGTAAATGGAAACAACATCAGTATGGAGATCTATGTTGATCAGAATAACGATCTGAAAAGAGCAATGAATGTTACAGAAACACCTTGCACAATAGTTATTGACAGGAAGAAAGAGAGCCGTTCAATGATCGCCGGGTACAATCCAAATATAGTCGATCTGATTAATGACCGGTTTGAAAGGAGATTAGCTGACGTTCCACGCCCGAAATAATTGATTCAACCGTAACCTCCAGGCTTAAAAAGTAATGTCAGGCACGCGCTATCAACGCGTGCCTTGTTGTTTTTATCACTGTTATCCTACAAAGCCGCAGAGAAACGCCATGCTGCCGACAAGGTAGTGACTAATGCTTACGCCAAGGATCGTTCGGTGGCGGAGGTAGAGGACGCTCCAGATAACACCGCCAACCATCCCCCAGAGGGCAAAGGTGATTGAGAAGGTCATGTGTGGCAATCCGAAGGCGATAGCTGAAAGGATGATGATGGCGGGCATGGCATACCGCCCGGTGACGTTTCGTTCGATGGAGGTAAGGCATACGCCCCGGGCGAGGAACTCCTGGAGCGGAGCAACCAGGAGGTAAACAACAAATGTCCAGTCGAAGATCCTGAAATTCATCAGTCCTTTCGAGCCATCCATCCAGCCTTCACGAACCGACCAATATTTTAGCCCGAGCAGAAGTCCGCAGATTATAGCAGTAACGATCATTGATTCTTTCAGCGACTTTTTCCAATTCTTGAAGGTAAGTCCGAATTCACGGATGGGCAGTTTGATGAACATGATAAAGATCAAAGCAGCAATGATGAAGGTCAGGTCTGTTCCGCGGGAGATGATTATCCGTAAGAGTCCGTGGCCATGTTCGAATGAATGGAGAATCTCGATGGTGAAAGTGAAGATGGTGATGAGAGAGATGATCCCGAAAAAGACCAGCGAAGCTTCGGTTCGCTTGGCCTGAAGCTCTGAGAGTTCATTGTTCTTGGCCTGGAGCTCTTCGATCTTTCTTGTCAGGTCAAATTCGCGGGCTTCGAGTTTTGTGGCCATCAGGACGAAGTTCTCGGCAAGTTCGCCCACTTCGCCTTGGTTCTCCTCAATATAGGGGTAAAGTTCCTCCAGCCCTGAGTAGTCGCCTCGGCAGATCTCGTTGGTTTTTTTCTTCAGGTGGCTGATCAGTTCGTGTTCAGAGGATTTTTCGTCATTCATAGTGGTGCAGAGGTTGGTTGGTGTTTCAAAGATAATTATTTTAGCCTGATTGCCCTCGGGCCGGGCGGACAGATAGATTGCTTCCACCCTGGTGGTCTGTCCTTTTCTTTTGCTTGTCTTTATTTACTTTCTTTGGCTACAACCCAAAGAAAGTAACAAAGAAAGGTCACCGCTGCACGAAATTTCCTAAAAATCTTCCCTGCCGGCAGGCAGGTAAGCAGCCTTCGACGTCTACGGTTCCGGCGAAGCCGGAAATCCCGCGAAGCGGGATAGTGGAAGTCGCAGCTGCATTGGGGTGACGAGGCCCGCGCGGCCTGAGCGCAAGACACTTTTCACTATACACTATTCACTGATAAAGCGAAACGCAGCAGTTCCAGTTGGCTGCGGGCACCGGTGCGGGAGAGGAGGTTGCAGCGGTGACGGTCAACGGTTCGTTTACTGATGTTGAGTTCTTCTGCTATCCTTTTTGATGTTTTTCCTTTCATCATCAGCTGGAGGACTTCCGTTTCGCGTGGAGAAAAGAGTCCTTCGGCTGAGCCTTTAACCCATGGGCTCTTCACGGGTTGCATCCGGGCCAGGTCAAAAATAGTACCGTTAATATAGGTCTTCCCAACCATTACCAGGTTGATTGCCGCCATGAGCTCTTTCTGGTATAAAACCTTGGGAACAAATCCCATGATCCCGGCGGTGTGTGCATCCATTATCTCTTCATCCGAAAGATCCCCATAGACCATGATGATCCTTGTTTCAGGAAAATGATCAAGGATCAACTTCGAGGAATCCAGGCCGTTCATTTTCGGCATCTGGTAATCCATCAGGATCATATCAGGCCGGTTTTGCTGTGCCTTTCTAAAGGCCTCAAATCCGTTGCCTGCTTCATAGAACTTCCACTCCGGGTGGTATCCCCGTATGATCGAAATGATGCCTTGCCTCACCAGGGCCTGGTCATCAACGACTAAAAGCTGTTCATTCATTGTGTAGCTGTATTAAACAAAGAGGATCCCGGGAGGATCTCATCTTTGGATTGCTAATATAGTGAATGCGATCAAATTATGCAAGTAAACCGGATAAAATGTTGCGGAAAAGTCAGGCAGGGAAATACTGCAGAATTGATTTACCCTAACAGGATTATTTGAAAGGTATGCGGGAGGAAATGGCTGGTGGGGAAATCAGACAAGCGTGATGGGTACAGGTACCCATAACACGGAATAAAATGGGTACAGGTACTTATTGATTTATACCCTCGCCGGGAATTAATTTCGCATCAATTCATCCGGCTTTTCTCGAGAAAGCAATAATTCACAAAATGTATAACCTTAAAACCTACGACCATGTCAATCAATTTTCAACCGGTGAAAAGGATAAATCCTTCAAAACCAGGTGAACCGGCAAAATTTTATGCAAGCCCGGTTTACAAAGACAAGATTACTCTCCGCAAAATATCCAAAGAAATTGCGGAACGAACTTCTCTGAGCAGTACTGATACAATGGCAGTTCTGGAAGCTCTGACACAGGTACTTCCCTTTTTCCTTATCGACGGGAACATTGTCTACCTTGGTGATTTTGGTACATTCAGAATAAACCTTCACAGTACCGCTGCCGAAAAAGAAGAGGATCTCAATGCCTCAAACGTTACCGGTTTCAGATTAAATTTCAGGGCTGGTAAGGAGTATTCCGGCCTGTTAAAACAAATTGAAGCCGCAAAAGTGTAAATGTTGTTTCCGATTTTTACCACCTCCGGCGGGATTCTTCTGCCGGAGGATTTTTTTGATAACAAATTCCTCCCTGTTTATATAATTCTGAATTACATCGCGTTGAAATGGATGCCCGATCGGTTAAGATTCTCTGCCCGGCCGTTGGACATTTTCTGCCCGGCCGATCATCAACGACTGCCCTGAAAATATTTTTTTCTGCCCAACCGATTTTCAGCGGTTATTATTGCTTCTTTTTTATCAACATGGTCATTAACCGGGAAAACACTCTTTGCGCCCCTGCCTGCCGGCAAGCAAGTTTGCGTCTTTGCGGTTAAAACTTGGTGCGGCATTGAAGACATTGTGTAAGCATTCAAAAATTACCGGTACCGGGAAGGTTACATCATACCTCTTTTATGGATTGATTTTGTTACTGTTTATTATGATCTCCCACAGGTTAATCAGGGGATTGCTTGATCGAAGCAATAGTGGCCATATTGCTGACCGGGAATAGTTTCACGAATCTGCATGAGAGCGGCAGGCAGTGATCCACGAAGGTCAAAAAGATAGTGGGGTTTGTCTTGATAAGAATCAAAAATCAGCAAAAGTTAGTTAAGGAAGGTTAATTAGAAAATTTCTTAGTTAACTTTTGGGGGATAAAACTTAATTAGAGTTCTCTTTGTTAAGAATAATCACCACTCAGGCACTAAGAACACATAGAGGCACTAAGAAAAAGATTATATTAATTCATCTCCTCAGTGTTCCTCAGTGTCCTCAGTGTCTTAGTGGTTTAAAATTCAGTCAATATTAACGAAAAGTTATTTAGTATCGGAGCTTAAAAATCCCCCGTCAATGATCAGCAGCTTCACCCCTTTCTCCGAAACCGACCGGTGCGCGCTTAGATCATCCGAGACAATATAGCTCATCCCCTTCGTGAGTCTTACAGACTCCCCGGAAGTAAGTTCACTGATGAAATCACCCTCCAGGCAATGAACAATATGACCTTTACGGCACCAGTGGTCGGCAAGGTAGCCTTTGGAGTATTCGACGATTCGCACGCGGAGGTCATCGAACTGCAGGGTCTGCCAGAAGGAGGTCCCGGTTTCGCCTTTGTGTTCTGTTTTCTCAACGGATGACCAGTTGATGGGTTGGAAGGGGATGGGGTTCATGGGGTTTACTTTGTTCGATTCAAAATTATTATTTTTTACCCTGGGTTACTTGCTTTGGGCAAAGAAGATTTACCACAGTAGGCACAGGAGGGCACATTAGGTTGCTGATTGAATAATGAGATTTCATTTTTTGATATTTATAACCAGTATTAATTGTAATGGAATTTTCATGTTTCTATTGGCTAATCCATTGAGTGAACTTAATATTTATTAGTTTTGAAATATATTTTTGAGCCAAATCAATCGCAGGACGGAATTTAACAAAGACTTTATGGGGAACTTATTAATTCATTGGCCAGGGAAGGTTTCCCAAATAAAAAATCAAACATGAATCTCTCTGTACACAACAAACTTGTCTCTTTTATCTGGTCGATTGCCGACGATTGCCTGCGTGATGTTTATGTAAGAGGAAAATACCGCGATGTAATTCTTCCGATGGTTGTGCTCCGCCGGCTGGATGCGCTGCTCGAGCCTACCAAGGAGTCCGTGATGGAGGAACTGGCATTCCAGAAGGATGAGGCCAAATTTACAGAGTGGGACGAAAACGGCTTTAGGCAAGCTTCAGGTTATGTCTTTTATAACATCAGTCAGTGGACACTTCAACGGTTGCATGATACCGCCACCAACAACCAGCAGATCCTGCAGGCCAATTTTGAAGATTACCTGGATGGTTTCAGCAAGAATGTAAAAGAGATCATTGACAAATTCAAACTCAAAAGCCAGGTCAGGCATATGGCATCGAAGGATGTCCTGCTGAATGTCCTCGAAAAATTCACTGCTCCCCACATCAACCTTACTCCGTTTGAGAAGAGTGATCCCGACGGCAGAAAACTTCCTCCTCTTACAAACCTGGGAATGGGTTATGTTTTTGAAGAGCTCATCCGGAAGTTTAACGAGGAGAACAATGAAGAGGCCGGTGAACACTTTACACCCCGTGAAGTGATCGACCTGATGACGCATATTATTTTCGAACCGGTAAAGGATAAACTTCCTCCCGTAATTACCATTTACGACCCGGCTTGCGGAAGCGGGGGAATGCTGACCGAATCCCAGAACTTCATCAAGGATGAGGAGGGGGAGATTCGTGCTACCGGCGATGTTTACCTCTATGGAAAGGAGATCAATGACGAGACCTACGCCATCTGTAAGTCGGACATGATGATCAAAGGCAACAATCCGGAGAACATTCGGGTTGGATCCACGCTTTCCACCGATGAATTTGCAGGCACCACCTTTGACTTTATGCTCTCCAATCCTCCCTATGGCAAGTCCTGGGCCGGAGACCTGAAATACATCAAAGACGGCAAGGAGGTTATTGACCCGCGGTTTCAGATAACACTCAAGGATTACTGGGGCAATGAAGAACGGGCCGATGCCACCCCCCGCTCTTCCGACGGACAACTGCTCTTCCTGATGGAGATGGTGAGCAAGATGAAGCCGCTTTCACAAAGTCCGCTGGGCTCCCGGATTGCCTCCGTGCATAACGGTAGCAGCCTCTTTACCGGCGATGCAGGCGGCGGGGAGAGCAATATCCGCAGGTACATCATTGAAAATGACTGGCTCGAAGCCATTGTTCAGTTGCCCAACAACCTCTTCTACAATACCGGGATCACCACCTATATCTGGATATTGAACAAGAACAAAGCCCCAAACCGCAAGGGGAAGGTTCAGTTGATCGATGCTGGCCTGTTGTTCAGGAAGCTTCGTAAGAATTTAGGGAATAAGAATTGCGAATTTGCCCCGGAACATATTCATGAGATCTTGTCGGTCTATTCGGAGATGAGATCCGTTGAACGGAAGATCAATCCCGGCACACAGGAGGATGAGGGGATTGCTTCGAAGGTCTTTGACAATTCCGATTTCGGGTATTATAAAGTGACCATTGAACGACCGAAAAGATTAAAATCACACTTTACCCCCGAACGGATTGCCGGGCTCCGGTTCGATAAAAACCTGAGGGAACCGATGGCCTGGGCGTATGAAACCTTTGGAGAAAAGGTTTATACGGAATTATCAAAACACGAAAAGGAGATCCTGGAGTGGTGCGAAAAACAGGAGATGAACCTGAGTTCGAAACAGAGCAAGGCACTGACAAGCAGCGCCACCTGGCAGAAGCAGGAGGAGCTGATGAATGTTGCTGGCACGCTGATGGATGCTATTGGAAGCGGGGAGTTCAGCGACTTCAATATCTTCTGCGATAAGGTGGATTCAATCCTGAAAGCAAACAAGACCAGACTCTCTTCGTCCGAAAGAAACGCCATTCTGACTGCCGTAAGCTGGTACGATGCCGGTGCCGAAAAGGTGGTGAAAGGCGTGGTTAAACTTTCGGGTGCAAAGCTGGAACAGTTGCTGGCACACCTTGATTGCAGGGAAATTCAGTTGGCCGATTACGGATATTTTCCCTCCGGAAAAAAGGGGGAATACCTGGAATACGAAACAGAAAGCGATCTGCGCGATACTGAGAATATACCGCTGAAAGAGAATATCTACGACTATTTCCTGCGGGAGGTAAAACCCCATGTTGCCGAGGCATGGATCAACCCGGATGCCACCAGGATCGGCTATGAGATCAGTTTTAATAAATACTTCTACCGGCATAAACCGCTGCGTTCCATCGAAGAGGTGAGTGCCGATATTCTTGCGCTGGAACATGAGAGCGAAGGACTTATCAGGGAAATATTGAAATTGGCATAGCCTATGGACAAGATTCAGAAAAGCCAGCAGGAACTCTTTACCGACATCCGGCAATTGATTGACAATGCCAGGATAATGGTGGGCAGAGTTGTGGCTTCCGGCGTAACCGAACTCTACTGGAATATCGGAACAAGGATAGCCAGGGAGATACTAAATAATAAACGCGCCGAATACGGGAAGCAAATTGTCGCTACCCTGTCGCGACAATTAGTTGGCGAATACGGTAACAATTTCGAGGAGAAGAACCTTCGGCGGATCATCCAGTTTGCCCAGCTTTTCCCTGATTATGAAAATGTCGCTACGTTGTGGCGACAATTGAGCTGGTCGCATTTCAAGCTGTTGCTTCCCATGAAAGAAGAGCTTCAGCGGGATTTTTACGCAAACCTGTGCAATGTCGAAAAGTGGACAGTTGAGACACTTCAGCAGAAGATCAGTTCGATGCTGTTTGAGCGTACGGCTCTGTCAAAAAAGCCGAAGGAGCTGATCAGGAAAGAGCTGGAATTGCTGAAAAAGGAAAACAAACTCAATCCCGACCTTGTCTTCAGAGACCCCTATATTCTCGATTTCCTGGGATTGAAAAACACATACAGCGAAAAGGACCTGGAAACGGCAATCCTTATTGAACTGGAAAAATTCATCCTGGAGCTGGGTGTGGGTTTTACATTTGTGGCGCGGCAAAAGCGGATGATCATTGACGACCAGGATTACCATCTCGATTTGTTGTTTTATCACCGGAAGCTCAGGCGCCTGGTAGCGATAGACCTAAAAATCGGAAAGTTTGAAACGGGGTACAAAGGTCAGATGGAGGCCTATTTGCGATGGCTTGAAAAACATGAAACCGAAGAAGGCGAAGAAAAACCGATAGGCCTCATGCTCTGTGCCGAAGGAAACAATGAGCTGGTGGAGCTGCTGCAGCTCGACAAGGCCAACATTAAAGTAGCCAAATACATTACCGAACACCTTCCAAACAGCCTTCTGAAACAAAAGTTGCATCAGTTTATGATTGCATCGAAAACACAAATTGGTAAGCAGGAGGACCATGAATAACCTGCCAAAATATCCCGCATACAAAGATTCCGGGGCAGAATGGATTGGTGATATTCCAGTTCAATGGAAAATTAGGCGGATTAAGCATCTTTTCAGAGAAATCAATGAACGGACCAACTCTGGTGATGAAGAGCTTTTATCAGTATCCCAATATACTGGTGTTACTAAGAAAAGCGATAAAATCGAGGATGGAGATTTATTAACGACTGCATCAACACTTGAAGGTTATAAAAAGGTTTGTCAAGGTGATTTAGTAAGCAATATTATGTTAGCCTGGAATGGGAGTTTGGGTTTTTCTCCTTGCGATGGTATTACTAGTCCGGCCTATTCAATTTACAGGCTTATAGGAGGAAATATTGAAAGATATTTTCACTACTTACTAAGAACAGAAACATATAAGGCTGAATTTAAAAGAAATTCCTCTGGTGTCATAGATAGCAGATTAAGACTTTATACTGATGATTTTTTTAGAATATATTCAATTCTTCCCCCACTAGAAGAGCAAACCACCATCGCCCGATTCCTCGACCGTAAGACTGCCTTAATCGACCAGGCCATTAGTATCAAAGAAAAGCAGATAGAACTGCTGAAGGAACGCAGGCAAATACTCATTCACAAGGCAGTTACGCGCGGGTTAAACCCTTATGTAAAGTTGAAAGACAGCGGTGTAGAATGGATTGGGGAGATACCTGAGGATTGGGGGGTGAAGAAGCTAAAGTATATTGCAGGTAGCTTCATGTATGGAACATCAGTTGATTGTAATGAGTTGGAAAAAGGAACGCCAGTTTTAAGAATTCCCAATATTCGAGATCTCTTTATAAATTTTGACGAATTGAAATACGCCTCTTTATCAGAAGTGGAAACAAAAAAATATTTGCTCAAAAAAAACGATATATTAATTATTAGGACTAATGGTAATCCTTCTTTAGTAGGGAAGAGTGCATTATTCGAAGCTAGTGATGACTATTTGTTTGCTTCCTATTTAATCAGAGTTAAGCCATCGGAAAAGATAGAATCCGATTTTTTGATTCATGCAATGAATTCGTTTTCCGTGCGTAGCTCATTAACTTTTAGTGCAAGAACATCGGCAGGGAATTACAACCTAAACACACAAGCACTGGGGGATTGTTATCTTGCTTACCCTCCGAAAATTGAACAACAAGGTATTACAAAATTTATCGAAACCAAATCCTCTAAAATTTCCACAGCTATTTCCTTAAAAGAGAAAGAAATCGAGAAGCTGAAGGAGTACAAAGCCACATTGATAAACAGTGTAGTGACGGGGAAAATCAAGGTATGAACGGATAGTAAAATACAACGAAGATGGATGCTTACGATATTCTATTTACAAAATACAACAGAGAAGATTTTTTTAAAGACAGCATCGGTGCAATTATTTTTATTCCTGAAGGGGAAATTCGGCCTCAATGGGAAAAACAAAAGGAACGTTTGTTTAATAAAGGAGAACTATTTATCAGGGGATATGGAAGGGATGCTAAACAAACCGAGTTGTTTTTTATACTTTATAAAAATTTATTTCCAGCGTTGAATGTCTTAAAGGATTCAACGAATAATGCACAACCCACCAAGCTACTTTCCGAATTGACTTCATACTGTAAAACTACAGATGAAGGAAAGAATGACGGAAAAGAGAGGATTCAGAATTATCAGATTTCACACCTTTTCGGAAGAACAAAGAATCCGCTTCTTTTTACGGCAGCATGGAATATGGCCTATGTTCCAAAATACCTGGACCCCTTTACCGGCCATGAGTCGCAAGGAGATCATAGTAAGGCGTTCAAGTTAATTTTCGATAGTCTGCTTAGAAAACAATTTTCGGAATACATTGCTGATTATAATGAAATAATAAGATCCCATGTCAAGAACAAACTAGAAGAGGCATTGGATAAAACAAAGAAAGAAAAAAGATATAACAAACACGATTTTGCCAGGTTCAGAAAGGATGCTCAGCATGAGTTGTCGGAGATATAGCTGGTTAACACAAAAGGGATTATAACTGAAAAAGAAAATCGCACAGAAGAAATGACCAGTCAAACCAACGAACAGGCACTCGAGTCTGCCATCGAAAAACACCTTACCGGCACCTGCCTGGAGGAATTGAAAGTGCAAGGCGTTTCAGCAAGCCAGGTATCAGACAGGACAGAATTGTACCGTGGTGGAATCGGATATTGTATTGGATCACCGGATGATTTCAATGCAAAGATCGCGACTGATGAATACCGCTTTTGGGAATTCCTTGAAACCACACAGAAGGAAGAACTGGCCAGACTTCAAAAGCAAAGCGGCTGGAAACTCAGAATACTGGGGTACCTTGACCGCATGATTAAAAAATATGGCATCCTCCGGATCCTTCGTAAAGGGCTGGATATAGATGATGTCCATTTTACCCTGATGTATCCCTTGCCCCTGGCGAGCAGCAGTGAAAGTGTAAAGAAGAATTTCGAGCGTAACCAGTTCAGTGTTACGCGTCAGCTCCGGTATTCAGNTGAAAANCCNNGGGAAGAAATTGACATGGTGTTTTTTGTGAACGGGTTGCCCTTCGCCACCATGGAACTGAAAAATCAATGGACCGGGCAGAACGCCAGGGTTCACGGGCAGAATCAATACAAATTCAAAAGAGACATTGCCCAGCCGTTGCTGAATTTTGGCCGCTGCATCGTTCACTTTACGGTTGATACGGATGAAGTGTACATGACCACAAAATTAAACGGCCCGGGTACTTTCTTTCTTCCATTTAACCTGGGGAATAATCTTGGAAAAGGAAATCCACCCAATCCATCGGGTCATAAAACAGCCTACCTGTGGGAGGATGTTTTCACTCGACAGAGTATTGCCAATATCATTCAGCATTTTGTAAGGTTTGACGGTAAGGACACAGACTCATTGAGTAAAAAGACGTTGTATTTCCCGCGGTACCATCAGTTGGATGTAGTCAGAAAATTGATTGTTGATGCCGGAAGGAAAGGAGTTGGTCAAACGTATCTGATCCAGCATTCGGCAGGATCCGGGAAATCCAATTCAATAACCTGGGCCGCCTACCAGTTGATTGAAACCTATCCCGAAACTGAAATTGTTCCCGGCAGTAAAGGCATCTCCAATCCCCTGTTTGATTCTGTGATTGTTGTTACCGACAGACGATTGCTGGATAAACAACTTCGTGAAAATATCAGGGAGTTTTCAGAAGTGAAGAACATTGTTGCCCCGGCGTATTCTTCTGCTGAGTTAAAAGCAAGCCTGGAGAGCGGAAAAAAGATAATCATAACGACCATTCAGAAATTCCCGTTCATTGTAGATGGCATCGCGGATTTGAGTGACAAGCGGTTTGCCGTCATCATTGACGAAGCCCACAGCAGTCAGAGCGGAACAGCAGCCGGAAAGATGAACCAGGCGATGGGGAACAATTCTGCAGAGGAAGAGGAGGATGACGGTGACCCCCAGGACAAGATCCTGGAAGCGTTGCGTTCCCGTAAAATGCGGGGAAATGCTTCGTATCTTGCTTTTACCGCAACACCGAAAAATTCCACGCTGGAGAAGTTTGGGGTCAAACAACCGGACGGGAAATTCAATCCCTTCCATTTGTACTCCATGAAACAGGCCATTGAGGAAGGATTTATCCTGGATGTCCTGGCCAATTATACGACCTACAAGAGCTATTATGAGATTGAGAAATCGATAAAAGAAAATCCCCTGTTCGACACGCTGAAGGCTCAGAAGAAACTGAGGGCTTATGTAGAACAGAACAAGCAGACCATCGCAACCAAGGCCGAAATCATCCTTGACCATTTCATTCCGAAGCTGGTCAACACGAAGAAGCTGAAAGGAAAAGCGAAGGCAATTGTGGCAACCCAAAGCATTGAATCGGCCATCAACTACTACTTTGCCCTCAGGAAATTACTTTCGGCCAAAGGAGATCCTTTCAGGATCGCCATTGCATTCTCCGGAACAAAGAAACTGAAAGGCATTGAGTACACAGAAGACAATTTAAACGATTTCCCTGCATACCTGGATACAGCAAAACCTACGGATCCAGGTTATATCACCGATAAGATTGCCCGGTACTTCGACATGGATGAATACCGGATCCTGGTAGTGGCAAATAAGTATCTCACCGGGTTTGACCAGCCCAAACTCACGGCCATGTATGTTGACAAGAAGCTGCAGGGGGTGAATGCCGTGCAGTCGTTATCAAGGTTAAATCGTTCGGCCGATAAGCTGGGCAAGAAAACCGAGGATTTGTTCATTCTGGATTTTTACAATTCTACGGAAGAGATCAAGAAGGCATTCGATCCGTTCTATACATCTACTTCCTTAAGCAAAGCTACCGATGTGAATGTTCTGCATGAGCTTAAGACGAACCTTGACAATGCAGGAGTTTATGAATGGAGCGAAGTGGAGGATTTTGTTGAGAAATATTTCAGGGATGTAAATGCCCGGGAGCTGAGCCCGATTATTGATATTGCTGCCGACAGGTTTAATCAAGGACTTGAGCTGAACGAAAAAGCCAAAGCTGATTACAAAATCAAAGCCAAGCAGTTTGTGAAGATCTACAGCCAGATGGCATCCATCATGCCATACGAAATACTTGCCTGGGAAAAATTGTTCTGGTTCCTGAAGTTCCTTATTCCCAAGCTTGTCATTAAGGACCCGACAAAAGACACTTTGGACGAGCTCTTAAATTCAGTTGACCTATCAACTTATGGATTGGAAAGAGTAAAGCTGAACACTTCAATTGTCTTAGATGCTGCGGATTCGGAGGTTGACCCTCAGAATCCCAATCCCAGGGGAGCTCATGGAGAAGGCGAAGAGAAGGATCCATTGGATTTAATCATAAAGAGTTTCAACGAACGCTGGTTCCAGGGCTGGGAGGCCACACCCGACGAGCAACGGGTGAAATTTGTCAATCTGGCTCAGCGGATGAAGGACCACCCGGATTATAAAGAGAAATATGCCGAGAATGCAGATGTTCAGAACCGGGAAATTGCCTTTAACAAGATATTTGATGATGTGATGGGTAAGCAGCGCAAGAACGAGCTGGACCTGTACCGGCTTATATCCAAAGATGAAGGATTTAAGATCGCGATGCAGGATACGTTAAAAAGGATTCTCAGTCAGAAAGCATATTGACAGTCAGAAAATATTATGACAGAAATAAAATAATGAATAAACAACGACTATCAGAATTCGTTTCGCTATTTGAGCAATACAAAACCTCAGAGGACTACCAAAAACGTGAAAAGCAATCTGCTTTTACAGATCTTGCCAAAGAGATTATTTCAGAGACCTTGCGAAACGATTCCTTGAAAAATGAACATCTGACGGGATTGATACAGATGCTCAAATGGGATGCCTCCGATTCAATTTTTCAAAAGTACCTTGAGCAGAATATTCCGGATAAAGAGAAATCCGATAAGCTGCTTCAGCGTGCTGCTCAAATTAGGGAGCATGGTTATACCGGCGCTGGTAAAACAGCAATCAATAACCTGACAGGAGATCAGTTAAAGGTGGTAAAATCATTCCTGTTTTCTGCCTATTCTGTTCAAACAGTTCAAGGAGCCAAAGAATTGGTGAAGGAATTCGATGCGTTAAAAATTCCAGAAATTAAAAGCGGAATCTATTCACCCTGGTTACACTATATCAATCCCGTCATATTTCCGATTACCAATAATTCGCACAATATATTTCTTGATTGGTTTGAAATTGAAAAGGATTACTGTTCTTGTATCGACGCTTTCCGGGAACTCAGGATAGTCATAGGTGAGAAGCATCTTGGCATGTTGGATTTCTTTACGCATGCATTTAACAATAATACTTTAATTATCCGTTTCAAACAACTGATCGGCAAATATAAAGAACAGGTCAGGGAAGATAAAAACTCCGGGGAGGTTTATAAATGGGAATGTGTTAAACATTTTCAGGATAATTTTAATATTAATGCTGACGATTTTGAGACAATGTTCAAAATCGCCATAAACAAACACGCAAACCTCTTATATCCCAATTCCCTTGGGTTTATTTTAAAGGCAGCAAAACTCCTTCCTGAGAAAGTCAGGGGAATGTTTTCAATGTTGTATGATGAGCAGATAGATTTACAAATCAGGATAGATGAGTTTCAAAAAATATCCGAAGAGCTACTCTCCAGCGTCAATAAGAAATATGGTAAAGAGTTAAATCACCAACAAGATGAAAGAACGATCTCCTTTTATCTCTCCATGAGGTTTCCGGAAAAATATCCTTTATACAAGAATGATATTTACAACTTACTGGTCAATCTGCTTCCATCCCAGGAAACTAAAAGCGCAGGAAAGAAATATGTTCATTTTATTGAATTGAGCAAGATCATTATTCCAGGTATTGATGAAGACAAAGAGTTAAAAGAACTATCATTTGCAACACTAAATCACGATTCATTCAGGGGTGAACAGAATCAGATGATATTCCAGGACATTTTGTGGAGGAGCAGGGTTCCCCACCAATATTTTATTGGGGCTTGTCTTTTGGGAAAGAAACAGGAAATTGATAAATCAACAGAATTCCTCACCCAGGGTTATTGGCAAACCGACTATGACAACGAATCACCGAAAGGAAAGAAAATACATAAACTACTTGAGAAAGTTCGACCCGGTGATTTCATCGCAATACGCAATATTGTAAGAAAAGAGAACACTGTGGAAATACTGGGCATAGGGAAAATAGTTTTAAAAAAAGATATCGCAAAAGGTCGAATAGAGGTTGGCTGGTTGAAAGGAAAAAAGCTCTATAATGGATCAATCCCGGGAGGGAGAGGAGCTGGTAACTGGTGGGAAACACTGATTAAGTTGAACCGGCAGTCAGATATTGATTTGATTTTCAATCACACTTCGTTTGCTTCAGATAGTGTTATTACTTCGGAAACCGATACTCAAAACACGATTAGTATGAATTGTAAAAACATCATCCTGTACGGTCCTCCGGGTACCGGAAAAACATATAACAGCATTGACAAGGCGGTTGAAATCGCTCTTGGAAAATCAATGGGGTCACATGATTCCAATAAAATTGAATTTGATCATTTGCGTAAAGAGGGACAGATAGAATTCGTTACTTTTCACCAGAACTATTCTTATGAGGATTTTATGGTTGGAATAAGACCCGATGTGGAGGAGGGGACTGATAGCCTTTTATTTAAAAAGCATTATGGGATATTTTACGCAATTTCAAAACGGGCAAAAGAGAATTTTGAAAACTCATTTAAAGATGAATTGACAATTTCAAAGGAAAAATGGGCTAAGGAGAAATTTGAGGAGTTTAAAGAGTTTGTCCAAAATGAAATTTATGCTTCCGGATTTTTTACCATTAAAAACGAAGTTTCAATTTATTCAGTTGAGGAGGATGCTTTTATTTATACAGGAAAAAGAGAAGATGGGGGTTTCTGGAAGAATAAAAGATTGGGTATGCATTATTCGGCGTTAATTAATATTTATCTTGCTAATGTTAACAGCAGAAAGGATATCAAGGAATTGCAAAATATCCCAAGTCTTGAAAAGCAACATGCTACATATAGTTACGAAATAGTTCAAAAATTCAAGGAATTCTTATCCACTAATAACTATTCATTTCAAAGTTCAACCAGTAAGAAAGAGGCGTTAAAAAATTATGTCCTGGTCATCGATGAGATAAACCGTGCAAATATTTCAAAGGTTTTCGGTGAATTAATAACCTTGCTGGAAGATGATAAACGCCTGGGAGAGCCCAATGAGCTGAAGGTGACCTTGCCCAATGGAGAAAGAGACTTCGGGATCCCTCCAAATCTATACATTATCGGAACGATGAATACTGCGGATAAATCCATTGCCCTCATTGACATTGCACTTCGCAGGAGATTTGAATTTCTTGGATTTTATCCAATTTATGAGAAATCTGATAAATATAGCGATGAAGCGATTGAGCTATTAAAGTGTATCAATGAAGCCATTTATGAGGAAAGAAAATCAGCCGACTATTTAATTGGTCATGCATATTTTATGAAGAACCAGAAAATTGAGGCTGTGCTTGAAACAAAAGTAATTCCCTTGTTGCTTGAATATTTTTCGGGTAAAACAGAGATTGTTACCAGGATATTCCGGAGTTCAAACTGGCAGGTGGAATACAACAGTACAACGTACCAGTGGGATATTACAAAAAATGCTGAATGAGTTTGCTGTATGAATATGGCAATTGGGCTTCCATTGAGCATGCCAAAGGGTTAAAGCAATTTCTCCGGAGCATCAGGAAGCCGGAAGGCCGGTCTGACGAAGAGGAGCCGGAGAATGAAGAACTGGCGGATCCCACCTATCAACCCTTTCTTCGGTTTGATGGCGATAAAATAAGAGCAAACAACTATGTCGGCTTCATTCAGTTTGGAGAGGAATTGGTTGAGATTTATCCGAAAGTGTTTCGGGCCTCAGCCTGCCAGGATAAATCGTTAATGCTGAAACATATTTTCTTCTGGTTTAAGTACTGCCGGAAATGGCGTTTCCCATTCAACCAGGCTGATCTTGACACCGAACATATTGATGAATTTCCGGAGCTTATCATCAATCTTATTGCAAGCCAGCTATACACTACAATTGCTAATCAGCCGCTCATGCAATATCAGCAGGTTGAAGAGTCGTTAATCACACCCAGGGGCCAAATTAATTTTCACAGATATCTAACCAACAGCTTAGTAAAAGGGAATTATCATCAGATAGAATGTGATTATGAACCATTCCTGTTTGATAATAAAGTAAACAGGATCATAAAATATTGCGCCCGTTTATTGATGGGTCAAACCCGGTTTTCAGAAAATATGCGTCTGCTGCAGGAAACAATTTTCATTCTTGATGAAGTTGAAGACCTTCCTTGCAGCATTCAGGATGTTGCAACAGTTTCCTTAAACTCATTTTACCATGATTATTCTCTTGCCCTTGAGAATTGCAAACTGATTATCAGCCAGCAGTTATATTCTGCTAAGAGTTATGATATCTCACAATGGTGCATGCTATTCCCGATGGAGTATATATTTGAAGATTTTATTGCAGGATTCATGGAAACACATTTTTCCGGATCCTGGCGGGTGAAATACCAAAAATCGGATGAATACTTATCGAACAATCCCAGGGCTTTCAATATGCAGCATGATATCTTTCTTTCCAGCAAAGAAGGGTTAAAGAGAAATATTATCATCGATACAAAATACAAACTACGGGCAAAGGATTTTAAGCAGGATGATAAAAAATGTGTTGAGCAATCAGACCTATACCAGATGGTGAGTTATGCCTATAAAAGGGGCTGTAAAGAAGTTTTGTTATTATATCCAAATATTAGTGAGACATTGCATGAACCGGACACATTTGAAATTACTTCAGGCTTTGCTGGCCGGGATACAGTTGTGGTCACAGTGATGGAAGTTCCGTTTTGGTCGATTCAGGATTTTGACATGCTAACAAACCGGCTCACAAGTGTTTTTGAAAACAGTCTGTTTTGAATTAGTAATAGTCGTCAGGATATTTACGCATTAATGTCTTACAGTGATCTGAATACTTCCGACCTCACAACATTTTGTAAAAGCGAATAAGCGGCAGCAGGAGCATTTCTGGCTGAAGGGTGGTAGAAACTAATGTATTTGACCCCCTTATAAGAAGCCACAAAAATGTCATATCCACAATCTTTCCATTCGGTCTTTATTTCCGGGAATAATGAATCTTCAAGCTTTCCCCAGGAAAGACAAAGAACTATTATTTCTGGTTCAATGATCTCAATTTGTTTTCTAATAAAGCCATGGTCTCTTATAGCAAAATCCATTAATTTATCCTGATCAGAAGTTCCATTTCCTCCAATTTTCTTAATATTCATAAAAGCCATTTTGTGAATTGCCTTCAATTGCTCATCTTGATTATCCTGAATTTTGGAGTAAATAGGAAAATTGTTTTCAATTCCATATGCCCATTCAGCTAGGCGGATAGAAAAACTAAATTGCAGTTTTGTTTTCCACCAATCACGAAAATCCCATGAACCATCGTCCTGGTAATTTGGTTCTTTAGCTATTATCAGTAGCTTCTTATTACCGGGAGCTTCAAAAATTGATTCATCAATAATTCCATCTCTGATAAATCTTCCTGTGTAATCTTTATTGGAGGACTCCCATTTTTCAAATAAGGAGTTTAATTGTTTAGTCTTTTTCATGACGTTGATTTTTTGTTTAATGATTTATGTGAAAGTGACTATATGGTATAAAAGAAAATTTCTCGTAATTAAAGTAACTCAAGTATCCTCACCATACCTCAGCAGATTTTCCCTATTTGCACCAACAGAATCCGGACCAGCATCATCGTATAAACTTTCACAAGCAAGGCAGTCAGAGCCGTCTTCCCGGATATCAGTGTCAATGAGAAAAGCCTACCCGATTTCACTTCCGAGGTACTTTTCCAGGTCTTCCCGGCTTGGCAGCTCAACGAGGTATTTGTTGACGAAAATTGATTTTTCCATTCCTGCTGTCGCATACCTGACCAGAGTTTTGCCTTTGTCCGTACAAAGAAGGATCCCAACCGGCGGATTATCACTTTCCTGCATGACTTCATTTCGGAAAAACTCGATATACGTATTCATCTGACCAACATGGCCGTGTCTGAACTTTTCTGTTTTCAGGTCAACGAGCACATGGCATTTGAGTATCCTGTGATAGAAGACAAGATCGATGAAATAGTATTCATCATCGATCAGGATCCGTTTTTGCCTGGCTTCAAAGCAGAAGCCATGTCCGAGTTCAAGCAGGAACATTTGCAGATGATCCAGGATGGCCTGCTCAAGATCGGTTTCTGTTACAATGGCACGATCGCTTAGTCCAAGAAATTCAACTGAAATTGGATCATTGATAAGATCTTTTGGAGTCAGTTGAACCGCTTTCTGATTTACCAGTTCCGATAGCTTCTTCTTGTCTTTCGATAAACCAGACCTCTCAAAATAGAGTGATCCGATCTGACGCTCCAGTTCGGTAATCGACCAGTTTCCCTTGATGCATTCCATCTCATAAAATGCCCGTTTCAGGGAATCGGATATCCTTGATAGTACGGCGAAATGGGTGTATGACAACTTTGATAACAAATTGCGGGGAGCGAGATGTGGCTTCTCCGGCAGAATGTCAGAAGATTCCAATCCGGCGGTCATCAACCGCCGAAAGGTCGATTCAAATTCGGCGGTTGCCAACCGCCGAATTGCTTCATCAGGAATGATCTCTTTTATAAAACCTCGGATATTCGGATAGGATGAATAGAATTGCCGGTACTCACGGAACCTGCGTTCATTCATCCCTTTGATGCCGCTGCCGGAGAACCTTTCTTCAAGTTTTTTAAGCAACTTCTCTCCATAGGCAGCCCGGTCTTCACCATTCTGCTCAAACTCAACAAGAAAGCATCCAATCATCCAGTTACGGATGGTAATCGAGATATTTATCGCTTTTGAAACCGAAGATTGAAGGGTTTCATGGATTGTCCTGATATTTTCAAAAAGCGTTGTAAAATTCATCCTGTAAAAATATATATAAAATCAGATAAACTGTTACAACATATCCAGTATCCTCACCATACTCATCGTATCCATCTCACAATACCTGAGCAGATTTTCCCTCTTCCTGGCAACCGATTCCGGATCCGCATCAAAATAGAGATTCTCGTATGTATGACTGGCAGAACTACCCTCCTGGATTTCAAGATCACCATAAGAGAGGCCCTGCATCAGCGCAGGAAGGACGGCCTTCAGCGAGTAGGAGCCATTCATTTCGGGTGTGGAGAAGTGCTTTTTGCGGAAGGGGGCCATAAGGTCTGCAACCCGCTCAAACAAGGATTCGACCTTGTCTGCACAGGATGGGAAATCCCTGGCAATTTCCCGCAGTCTTAAAGTTTCAAAAACCTGGTTCCAAACAATGATACTTCCTGCGTTACCAAGTCTGGACAATAATGTTTGAATGAACAATGGACGCGGATCTTCCGGTGGTGTTCCAAGATATTCAAAATGTTCCACCGGACCGCCCTGCTCTTTTTGGACATGCAGCGAATACTGAAACGGCACCTGCTGATACGGCCGGCTTTCGTCATGAAGAGGAATTGCCGGCATGATCGTTTCGAAGTCCATAAAGAAGAGCGGCCATACAAGCAGTGATTTGAACTCATCCAATGCCTCCTGGTTTCGTATTGCACACTCCCCTCCCTTATTGGCGAGGGGCTGGGGGAGGGGCCGACTGCAAAACCCGATAAAGTCACAATCATAGGGCTTGTTGCAGTGCCGTCCCATTTCAACCTCCGGGGCCGTGCCGGCATTCAGCATCTCCTGGAGGGATTTCAGCTCATCCGGTATTCCATCCTGCAAAGGAAGAATGGTCTCCTTCATGGGAGCCGTTGTGAAAAGCTGCTGCACATCGATCACACCGCGACGAACATACTGGTTGTTGAGGTGGACAAGGAAGATCTCTTCGAGCGGAAGTCCCGACCGGGTGATCACATAATACTGGAAGGCAGCATCCATCACATGGTAATCCTTCACCGAGGTGGAGGCTTTTACCTCGTACGCAAGCCATTTGCCTCTATCCTTAACCAGGATGTCCATGTAACAAAGCGTTTCGCCATCGCTGAAGGCGGCTTCATAGATCACTTTCTGTCCGTTCCGGATCAGCTCTTGCGTGTAGGTAATTGCTTCGGGGATCTTTTCATGCTGTCCTCGGCTGGCGTCGATACCGCCGGGAAACAATTGCTGTGCATAGGTTCCGACGCTGTGGCCGGTATCGAAGATGCTCTGCTGGCCTTCACTGATCTCATCGCGTTCTTCGGGCTGGAAGAAGTGGAGGTAAAGGGATTTCGGGCACTTGGTGCCGCGGATGAAGGATGATTTGGAGATTGTTTTCATATTTGAATTGGTTTAAAATTACAAAATCTGTTGCCAATTATTGCGAGTTTTCTTTACCGCAAAGACGCAAAGGCGCGAAGAATAATTTCACCGGAAACCGATGGCAGAGCGGTTAGATCCTCCCAGGCGTTCTTCTTCACAGAACTCCTGCAGCCGGACGAAATCCGTGGGTCCTTGCAGTAGGTCATGGATGATCATCTTGCGGGAGATGTTGTCGATCTGGCCGCCCGTGAACTCATATTTTGTTGCGATCGCCTTGATCTCCTTCATCGTCAGCCCCGATATCCGTTCTTTCCATATCCGGATCCTGTTTGAAATGTCGGGCTTGTCGAAGCGGATCTTGTACAGGAACCTGCGCTCAAAAGCCTTGTCGAGATTTTGTGTCAGGTTGGTAGTTGCGATCATTATTCCCTCTAGGTTCTCCATCTCCTGGAGGATGATATTCTGGATTGAATTTTCGGTCTGGTCAACCGGTGAACTCCCGTTCTGTTTCCGGCTGCCCAGGATGCCATCCGCTTCATTGAACAGCAGGATCGGTGTGATTTCAGACCTCTCAACCTGACGGCGGTACTGGTCAAAGATCCCCTTGATCAGCTTCTCCGATTCGCCAAACCACATGCTCTTTGTCTCACTGATCACGACCATCCTGATATCACGCCCGGTCTGCCTGGCGATCTGAAGAACCGATTCCGTCTTCCCCACACCGGGCATGCCATGGAAGAGGACGCAAAAGCCGGTCTTCATGCCCGATTCACCCAGCCGGCGAATCAGCTTCTTATAGTTGGCGGGCATCAGGGACCTGGTAAGCAAATCCAGCTGCCGCTCTTCCTCAGGGTTATAAAAGAGTTTTTTGGGCTCAATTTCCTGGGACAGGATCAGGTCGGGTCTCTTTTTCTCCTGCTTCTTCACGAAAGCGTTCTTGTCATTACCAAGCAGCATGTCCAGTGCACGATCCTTCAGAATAAGGTTCCGGTCGGAGCGGAAGAAGCCATCTTCCAGGGTTATGAGATCTTTGCGGATGAGGTTGCTGGTGCCATCGATCAGGTCCTTGCGTACCTCGAGTTGTTTCCTGAAGTCCGGGAAGATCGATTTGATCACTTCAGTAAACTCCGTTGACTCCGATCCGTCCAGGTACTCATCACACACATAAAAGAACACCAGCTGTTCGCTGAGAAACAATTTGAAATGCCTCAGATCTCTGACAAACGGAAGTTTGCAGTTCTCATCAAGGATAGCCCCGATTTCCACCTCCATCTCATCCCAGGTGAGCTGGCCTTTCTCACGGTCGGCCATGGTTGACCTGATCTTTGCGATGAGATCATAGGTATCGACGGCCTTATCTGTTTCAGGGACGTATTTCCGGTTGTTCAGCAATGCATCGAGCACCGTGCGGTTCACATAATAGCTTACCTGGCTGAGGGCATTGTTGCTCCTTCTTCCGTGCATGTGCGGACTTTTCTCAAAACGCAGGATCTTTCTTCTGCAGAGCTCTTCGAGATCGCATATATGACGTGCGATCATGATCGGAGAGCAGTCCATGTACTTGGAAAGACATTCAATATCCACCGAAGATGTGGTGAAATTCAGATTGAAGATCAGGGAGAAGAGCAATGCCTGCACCGGTGTGCAGTCAAGCATCGCCCCTATCGCTTCAGCTTCCTTACTGATACTTGCCATGAACTCCACGGAGAAGTTCTTATCCTTTGCAGCAAGGGCAACCTTCTCGATTTGTGACAGTATATTTTTTCCGTTTCTTTTCTTGATTGTTTTTGGTTCCATTGTCAATAATTTCTTATGGCAAAGATGAGCAGGAGGTGCGCCAAAGTGTGACGTTGTGGTGATATTTATTTTGTAGTGTTTGTGAATTAAAACTTTCCAATTCCGCAACCTGGGAAAAGCAGGATAACTGATTTGCATGCATCTTTGCATCAAAGAAATCAGTATCGTGAAACCATCCACAAGAGAAGAGTACCAGAAACGCATCAACAAGGTCACAGAATACATCGTCAATCATATCGATTGTGAGATGGATCTTGCCACCCTGGCGGGGATATCGAACCTTTCGCCGTTCCATTTTCACCGGATCATGAAAGCCTTTCTCGGGGAGACGATGGGCGCTTACATCACCCGCATGCGGGTGGAGACTGCTGCACGATTGCTGAGATACACGGAGCTTCCGGTGAGGGAGGTTGCATTCAGTGTAGGGTATGAAATCCCGTCTTCTCTTACCAAGGCGTTCAACCAGATGTATAATATTACTCCCAGCGAATACAGAAACAATAAAAATTTTACGATCATGAAAAAAGCAGAAGAAACCCAAAATGTGAAAGTCAAGTTAATGAAGATTGCCGATCTTCCGGAGAAGAGGGCCATCTATTGCACCATCACCGGCGAATACGGAAACCCCGGATATGCCACTGCCTGGGCCAGGCTCTGGTCGGTGGTTAAGGAACAGAAGCTATACAGTGCCGGTATCGAGCACCTGGGCATCAGTTACGATGATCCCAAGGTGACGGAGAGCAGCAAATGCCGGTATGATGCCTGCCTGGTGATACACAAGCCTGCAAAACCGGTGGGTGAAGTAGGGGTGAAGGATATTCCCGGCGGACGGTTTGCAATATTCCAGTATGTTGGACCTTATAATGGTTTGGGGGCTGTTTATGATAAGATCTTCGGCGAGTGGCTGCCGGAAAACGGGCATGAGCTCAGGAATGCACCGTGCATGGAGAAATACATCAACAACCCCAATTCTACCGTGCCTGAAAAGCTGAAAACAGAAATCTACCTGCCGCTTGTATGACCTGGAAATAAACCGGGTTTAGTTATTCTTAGCGTCTTAGCGACTTCGCGGTAAAAAAATTAACCGCAAAGACGCTAAGGCGCTGAGTGAGAAATATTTTATCTCAAAACCCAAATCTCAAATCTGAAATCCGAGATCCGTAAGGGAGCAGTTATTGGTTCACTATTTCAATGGAAAGGATGGGATGGATCTCACGGAAGTTCCAGCTTGCACCTGTCGGCTTTTTTGGATGAACTCCATCCCAGAACGGAACCCCGGTGATCTTCACTTTCACATTATGGTTGGAAGCTTTCAATGTATGCCAAATCAGTTCTCCAGCCTGGCGGGTCTGTTCAAAATGCTTTTTTATAACAGGAAATCCAGTATAACCCGGGCATGTTGGATCGGGAATCTCAGCTACCATTGTACTATCAGTCGCTGATGATTTCAGAACGAAGTGAAGGTCATGATCATCCTGCTCAAATTTTACATCAGTAACATAAGCTGTGATCTCCACAACCTGGTTTTCGTTTGGATAACGCGGAGTTTTGCCGTCTGCGGGGCTGCTCTCTTGCAGAACCTTTGGAGCCTTTTCCGCCACCAGTTTCTCTATAGTGGAAGGAACCGGCTGTTTTGAGAGTAGTGCAGCGCCTTCTTTATCGGTTAATGTCTTCACATCCCAGCGCCAGGTACCGCACTTCTGGCTTTTTTCCTGGGTTAGTGCCACCTGGCATATCGCCAGGAAAATAATCAACAGTCCAACTTTTTTCATGGTGTTCATGTTTTAAGGTTTTAAGTTTGTCACTGCTTCATAACTAGACAAATATAGTGAATAACTCGCGGAATTGATTCCCGGTGATGATTAAACACTTTTCTTTAGCTTCCGCCCAATCAGCTTGTCCTTTTCTTTTGCTTGTCTTTATTTACTTTCTTTGGCTACCACCCAAAGAAAGTAACAAAGAAAGGTCACCGCTGCGATGTGGTGACGAGGCCCGTCCGGCCTGAGCACAAGTTTAAAACTTTACCCGCTTATTCAACACAAGGAAAGAATCCTTAATTTTGATCCTTATTTAACAATAAAAAAGACTGAACATCATGGAAGAAATTGAAGTCCCAACCGAACACCTGCACGAGAAGCTTGAAGAAGCAGCCCATGAGGCTGCAGAGCGCTGGATCCTGATGGTAGCCCTGACGGCTGCATTGCTGGCTGTTTTTGCCGCGATAACTGCGCTGCTGGCAGGTCACCATTCAAATGAAGCAATGATCGAACAGGTTCGGTCCTCCGACCAATGGGCTTTTTTCCAGGCCAAGGGGATCAAGGCAGCCGTAGTTGAAAACAAGATTGACCTGCTGACTTCGCTGGGCAAGGAGACCTCTGAAAAGGACAAGGAGAAAGTAGCCACTTACAAGGAAGAGCAGAAAGAGATCAGCAACAAAGCAAAGGAATTCGGCGAATCGTCTGAGCATCACCTGTCGGTTCACAACGTCCTGGCGAAAGGAGTAACGATCTTCCAGATCGCAATTGCTATCTGTGCAATCTCTGCACTTACCAGGAGGAAATGGTTATGGTATGGCAGCATGATACTTGGGTTAGCAGGGGTGATTATCTTAGGCATGGGCGTATTGTAGCCAATAAACCCGCGTTGCAACTAAAACGACTCCCTGACTAAAATATCTGACTGTGACCTGTCTCTTTCCGAGAGCTAAGCTATTCATCCTGTTTGTTCTGCTCTTTTTCCTCCTATTCAGTGTCAGGGCACAGCAGAACCCATCTTTATCGCGCAGCAACATCAAGGGTGTGATCCTGGATTCGGTTACCCGGACACCGGTTGAATATGCAACCATTGCAGTATATCCCCTCGAAAGCAGCAAGATCCTGACCGGAACGACATCCCGGGCAAATGGTTCATTCACCCTTGAAAAAATCCCTAAAGGAAACTACCGGATTGTCATTGATTTTATCGGGTATCATCGGAAAACGATCAGCCCGGTGAAGGTTGACGGAACATCTGGCGCTTCCATCGGCACCATTCTTCTTACAGTTTCCGTAACCACCCTCGGTGATGTGTCAATTACTGCCGACCGGAACATCATCGAAAATAAAATCGATAAGCTCATCTATAATGCGGAGAATGATATCACTTCCCAGTCGGGTGTGGCGACGGATGTTCTGAAGAAGATCCCCCAGGTTACGGTGGATATTAACGGGAATGTCGAGCTGCAGGGAAATTCGAACATCCGGTTCCTGATCGATGGAAAGCCTTCAACAATTTTTGGCAATAATATTGCCGATGTGCTGCAAACTATTCCCGCGAGCAGGATTAAGAGTATCGAGGTGGTAACAAGTCCGGGGGCTAAATATGATGCTGAAGGTACCGGCGGTATTATTAACATCCTGCTAAAGACAACCACGATAAAGGGAATCAGCGGGAATGGATCCCTTTCAGCGGGGACCCGCCTGGAGAATGGCTCCTTTAATGTGAATGCCCGGACAGGTCATGTCGGGATTACCGCGTTCCTGAGCGGAAACGCCCAGCTGACTTCTACGTCACTCAACTCAATGAACCGATGGTCGAATGATTCCATTAGCAGGACAAATTTGCTTCAGTCGGGCAGGAGTGATCTGAAGCGCAGTGGGTTCCAGGCTGGACTTGGGTTCGAGTGGAACATCACAACGAAAGACAATTTAAATACCTCCTTCAACTTTAACTATAACGGTACAAATACGAGCAGTTCAACAAACCAGCAGATCATCGTTTACGATACTGCCGGAACTCAGGTAAGCAATGAGGTAAACCTGCTCAAATCCCTGAATGATAATCTTAGCAGGACCTATGACTGGAGTGCTGGCTACAGGCATAATTTCAAACGCAAGGGCCATGATCTGAACTTTCTTTACACTTCAAGTTATTCGGACAACTATACTTCCTACTTGCAAACACAGGGGTTACAGGTTCCGGATTCCATCCTTTCCGGGTCGAGGGGGACCAATCCCGGGAATAACAAGGAAACGGATCTCTCCGTTGATTATTCATTGCCCCTGGGGAAAACAGCGAATCTTGAGACAGGTGCAAAAGCAGTGCTTTATGAATTGACAAGCACAACAGAAGCATACAGCTTTTTGCCGGCAGCCAATGATTATCTGCCAGACATGTCGCAATCCTATTCCCTGAAGTATGACAGAAATATTTATGCAGGCTATCTTTCCGGGAGTTTTTCCCTCTTCCACTGGCTGGATCTCAAGCTGGGCTGCAGGTATGAGTACACGCAAACGAAAATTGTTTATACCAACAGTCCAAATTTTGAGATCCCGGATTACAGAACATTTGCGCCTTCTGTGCTGATCTCGCATTCTTTCCGGAACAACCAGGTTCTGAAATTCAGCTACACGTATCGCATCCAACGTCCCGATTACAGGGAGCTGAATCCTTTCATCAACCTGAGTGACCCGCATAACATCACAACCGGGAATCCTGAGCTGAAGCCTGAACTGGTGAATGGCTTTGAACTGAGTTACAGCAAATCGTTTTCCAAAGGAGGAACTGTTAATGTTGTTGGATTCTACAGGAGGAATTCAGATGATATCCAGTCATTCGTTACTTATTACCCGGAATATCAGATCGGGGATTCTGTATACACAGATGTCACTGTAACCAGTCGCCAGAACATATCACTGGAACAGCGGGGAGGACTTAATCTTTATGGTTCCTTTACCCTTGTAAAGGGGTTAAATCTACGTTCAAACCTTTCGTTTTATGACCGCTATATTGTTAACACGAACGGAGGTTCAGGCTCGACTAATAGTTTCGAATACCGGATCAACCTGAATCTTACTTACCAGTTGCCATGGGATCTGGCTTTCGAATTCTTCGGCAATTTCAATTCTCCCCGGACGAACTCCCAGGGGAAAGTTCCGTCGTTCACAACCTATAGTCTTGCGGTCCGGAAGCAGCTTTTTAACAAAAAAGCAAGTATAGCTATTACGGCCACTAATCCGTTCAGTTCATACATTAATCAGAAGACGGAGCTTGAAGGGGATAATTTTACGCTGACCTCTCTGCGCCAGGTTCCATACCGTTCCATTGGCATTAATTTTACGTTTAAATTCGGGAAACTAAAGTTCAAATCACAAAAGGAAGAGGAGCGCAATGATCTTTTGAATTCCCCCGAATATTGAGAGTAAAAGGTCTTGTTTGGGAAATAAGGACTAACCGGCGATTTTTGTAATTTTGGTATAAGGAATCAATCACACCAGATTTCTGATAACGGATATTTTCTACTTGTTTCATTTTTCAGCCGATGATCAAAGCAATTGAAAAACTGTTAAAAGAACTTTCCAAACGTGAGTCTTCAGGTACGGTTTTCAATCCTTACCGGGATCCCGGTCAATTGAATAATCTCCGGGAATACCTGAACTACCTCGTAAAGCATCCATTTCCTGTCATGCTGGTTGGTGAATCGCCTGGCTACAAGGGGTGCCGGCTGACCGGTATACCCTTCACAAGTGGATTTGTTGTCAGAAACTCTCCCCACCGGATGTTTGAAGAGATCGGGAAGAAGATCATACTTGAAAAGGAGGTCTCCGAATCCACCGGAACGATCATGTGGAAATTTCTCGGGAAAGATAAACCGGTTCCGATCCTGTGGAATTCATATCCGTTCCATCCCTTTAGAAGGAGAAAGCCCGAAAGCAATCGGAAACCCACCTCGCTTGAGGTTCAGGAAGGAATTGTATATGTAAAAATGATCTTTGAAATCTTCAAACCCAAGATCATATGTTCCATTGGCCGTGTTGGAGAGGGCATCTTAAAGGAGACCTTCCCGGGCATGGATATCCGGTATATCCGTCACCCCTCAAGAGGTGGAAAGAATGAGTTTATGTCAGGGATGGAATCCGTATTTCAGATATCAGATATCGGATCTGAGATTTGAGATTTGATATCTGAGATTATTTTTGTTTCCCCATTCTATCATCAAATCATTGATCCGTAAACTGTATGTCTAACAAAGAAATAATATCAAGGACTGTTGTTTTTGTGAAAGATGAGCTTAAAAACGTTGAAGGCGGCCACGATTGGTGGCACATCGAGCGTGTGTGGAAGAATGCCAAAACAATTATAAACACGGAAGATGCCAACCTGTTCATTGTTGAACTGGGGGCTATGCTGCATGATATTGCAGATCACAAATTCAATAACGGGGATGAAACCATTGGGATCAGCAAAGCCACGACTTTTTTAATGAGCCAATCCGTTGATGAGGCCGTGATTGAACATGTTTGCAAAATCATCTCAAATATCTCCTTCAGGGGCGGAAATTTCAAGTCTGGTTTTTTCTCACCTGAACTGGCCGTTGTTCAGGACGCGGACCGGCTGGATGCACTTGGAGCGATCGGGATTGCGCGGGCGTTTAATTATGGCGGATACAAGGGAAGGGAGATCTATAATCCTTCCATCAAACCGGTGGTGCAGATGACAGAAGACCAATATCAAAACAGTTCAGCCCCGACGATCAACCACTTTTATGAAAAGTTGTTGCTGTTAAAAGATCGAATGAATACGGAAACGGGAAGAAAAATGGCGGAGCAACGGCACCGGTTTATGGAGCTGTATCTTGAGGAGTTCTTCAAGGAGTGCGATTGAGCTTTTCAGTCGGTGGTTAAAGCATTCCTTTGTTGGCTCAGGCTTGTTTTTTGGCAATATGGCAAGTCTCAAAATGCAAGAAAGACAATATGCAAACTGGCAAAAAGCAAACTGGCAAAATGGTATAACCGTTTTGCCAGTTTGCATGTTGCTGTTTAATTGGTCGGGGCGAGAAGACTCGAACTTCCGACCCCTTGCACCCCATGCAAGTACGCTAGCCAACTGCGCCACGCCCCGAATAATGTGCAAATTTATATAAAATTTCAATT
>TBL_comb47_HYPODRAFT_10000577_pt1 | contig 48778 bp, 46 predicted proteins | sample TroBogypolimnion_40_FD_10682 | JGI IMG/M metagenome (IMG submission 10682)
ATATTATTTTGTGGTCGGAAGATCCTGCAACTTATGTGATCAACGCACTGGCGCCGGCTGAAGTGGCTAGCATCGTGGTGGATGAAGATCGTCACAGCATGGACGTGGTGGTTGAAGAAGAGAATCTGGCTCAGGCGATTGGTCGTGGCGGTCAAAATGTGCGATTGGCCAGCGAAATGACTGGTTGGGAGCTCAATATCATGACGGTAGGTCAAGCTCAGGACAAGCATGATCAGGAGTTCGTCAAAACTCGTGCGATTTTCATGGATAAGTTAGATGTCGATGAAGAAGTGGCTGACATTCTGGTGCAGGAAGGTTTTGCGACACTGGAAGAGGTAGCTTACGTTCCTGTAGAAGAAATGCTGGAAATCGAAACCTTCGACGAAGAAACGGTGACTGAGTTGCGTAGTCGCGCCAGAAATGCGTTATTGAATGCAGCGTTGGTCAGCGAAGAGAAGTTGGAGCACGGTATCGATGGTTTGCTTAAACTCGATGGCATGAGCGATGAGTTGGCGCAGGTGCTTGCAGCGAAGGGTGTCAATACCCAGGAGCAATTAGCGGATCTGGATGTGGATGAACTGGTTGAAATATCCGCTCTGGATAGTGAAAAGGCAAATGCGTTGATCATGGCGGCACGTGCTCCCTGGTTTGTGTGATGTGGATTTAAAAACGTTGCGGTAGTGCGGTGAATGAAATTCGGGCAGTTGGTAAGTTAGTGGCTGCCTCGCATCGCAGTGGCTAATCGCCGCAGGAGTTTTTAACTCCGTTGAGATGATTAGAGTTGTTTAAAGGATGGTAATGGGAAAATTAGATGTAACACAATTTGCGGCTGAGTTGAACCTGCCGGTAGCATTGTTGTTGGAACAGTTGCATGCAGCTGGTTCCGTTCAAACAAACGCGACGGATCTTGTCTCTGAAAAGGATAAGGCGCAGCTGCTTGAGCATTTGCGTCAGGCGCATGGTGCTGACCATTCCGCCAAAAAAATAACACTGACTCGTCGTGAAACTTCGGAGATTCAAAGTTCTGATCGTTCAGGTCGTGCGCGCACTATTCAAGTTGAAGTTCGCAAGCGCCGTATCGTAGCTCCTATGTCGATTGAATCAGTTCAGGCGACTGCTCCGGTTATCCTGACTAGTGCAGAGCAAATTAAAGTGCTTGGCAACGATCAGTTGGTGGCGCGTGAACAGGAGGCTAAGTTGCAGGCTGAGTTGGCTGCGCGTCAGGAAGCGGAATTGCTGGCACGTCAGGCGTTCAATAAGCGTCGCTCTGAAAAATTGCTTCAGGCTGAAGCGCCCGTGGCACCTCCCGTTGTTCAGCAGAAAGCGGAGGTCGTTGTAGAAGTGGTTGCTGAAGTGGTTGAAGCAAAGCCGCGTGTAGATCTGTCCGCGCTAGTCACAGCGCCTGTAGCGGTTAAGGTTGATATTCCGGTTAAACCTGTTGCTGAGAAACCGGTTCATGTTAAACCGGTCGAACAGGAGAAGGCGCATGGTACTTTGCATAAGCCCGCGATGCGTCCCGGTGACAAGGTTGAGAGACCGGATAGAAAACCTAAGGTTGAAGTCAAAGCGGCACCTGTTGCTCGTGACGATAAGGCAACCAAGCGCGCACCTGCTAAGGCACCTGCTCGCACCGTGGCTAAAGTAGCGACTAAGGAAAAATCCTGGTCCGTGCCGGTTCGTGCGCCTAAGCATGGTCGTCACGGCAAGCATGTTGCGGATGAAGCCGCTCACGCATTTACCTTGCCAACTGAAGCGGTAGTCCGTGAAGTGGCGATTCCTGAAACTATCGTGGTGGCGGAACTTGCGCAAAAGCTGTCTCTAAAGGCAGCGGAGATTATCAAGGTGCTGATGAAGATGGGTATGATGGTCACCATCAATCAGGTGCTGGATCAGGAAACGGCAATGATCGTGGTGGAAGAATTGGGACACGTTGCAAAGGCGGCGAAGCTGGATGACCCTGATGCGTATCTGATGGATGACGAAGTGCATCACGATGTGGCGCTGGAACCTCGTGCGCCGGTTGTGACTGTCATGGGTCACGTCGATCACGGTAAGACATCCTTGCTCGATTACATTCGTCGTACCCGCGTTGTTTCGGGCGAGGCGGGCGGGATTACTCAGCATATCGGCGCTTATCACGTTGAAACGCCACGCGGTATGGTGTCTTTCCTGGATACCCCGGGTCACGAAGCGTTTACAGCGATGCGTGCACGCGGTGCTAAGGCTACCGATATCGTTATTCTGGTCGTCGCGGCCGATGACGGCGTGATGCCACAGACTAAGGAGGCGATTGCGCATGCCAGAGCCGGTAACGTGCCGCTGGTGGTTGCGATCACCAAGGTCGATAAAGCAGATGCTAATATCGAACGCGTGAAGCAGGAATTGGTCACCGAAGGTGTGGTTCCTGAAGATTGGGGTGGCGATTCGATGTTTGTCGAAGTATCCTCCAAGTCCGGTCAGGGTATCGATCAGTTGCTGGAGGCCGTGTTGCTGCAGGCTGAATTGATGGAATTGAAGGCGCCTCGCGACTGCAATGCCAAAGGATTGGTGATTGAAGCGCGTCTGGATAAGGGTAAGGGTCCGGTTGCGACTGTGCTGATCCAGTCAGGTACCATGAAACGCGGTGATGCCGTTTTGATCGGTTCTGTGTTCGGTCGTGTTCGCGCTATGCTGGATGAAAATGGCAAGAGTGTGCTGGAAGCGGGCCCATCGATTCCGGTTGAAATTCAAGGTTTGTCTGAAGTGCCGGATGCCGGTGAAGCATTGATGGTGCTGACTGATGAGAAACGTGCGCGTGAAATCGCTTTGTTCCGTCAGGGTAAATACCGTGGTGTTAAACTGGCTCAGCAGCAGGCAGCCAAGCTGGAAAATATGTTTGATCAGATGGCGGAAGGCGAAGTTCGCACGCTGTCGTTGATCGTCAAGTCTGACGTACAGGGTTCGGCTGAAGCGATTGCACAAACGCTGCAGAAGTTATCTACCGATGAAGTGAAGGTTAACCTGATACACAGCGGTGTGGGTTCGATCAATGAGTCAGACATCAATCTCGCGCTGGCTTCCAAGGCGATTTTGATTGGCTTTAACACACGTACCGATGCGCCTGCTCGTAAGTTGGCTGAGTCATGTGGTGTGCAAATTCGCAACTACAGCATCATTTATGCGATGGCAGATGATATCAAGACAGCCTTGTCCGGCATGTTGGCACCTGAGAAGCGTGAAAGCATCTTAGGGCTGGTTGAAGTGCGTCAGGTATTTGTCGTATCCAAAGTGGGTACGATTGCCGGTTGTATGGTGCTCGAAGGTGTGGTCAAGCGCGGTTGTAAAGTTCGCGTGATGCGCGGAACGCAACTGATCCATGAAGGCGAATTGGATTCGTTGAAGCGCTTCAAGGATGATGCGAAAGAAGTTCGCTCAAACTTTGAGTGCGGTTTGTCGGTCAGAGGTTTCAACGATCTCGAAGTAGGCGATAAGCTGGAAGCCTATGAAATTGTTGAGGTTGCACGGACTCTGTAATGGCTAATTTTGCGAGAACAGATCGTGTCGGGCAGCAGATGCAACGAGAAATCGCGCAGCTGGTGCGCCTGGAAATTAATGACCCGCGCGTCAAACTGGTGACCATCACCGGTGTAGAGGTGGCGGGTGATTATTCTCACGCCAAGATATTTTTTACCCGTATGGATGGTAAACACGCGGAAGCGCAGGAAGGGCTGGATCGTGCGGCAGGATTTCTGAGGAGTCGATTGGCTCACAGTATCAAGCTGCGCATCATGCCGCAGTTGCACTTCGTGTTCGATGCGTCCGTTGAGCGCGGTAGTCATTTGTCGCAATTGATTGATCAGGCTGTCGCCAGCGATTTCCATCTTGACGAAAAGTAAGCCGCAATACCGGAATAAATGGCGTGCCATCGACGGCGTGCTGCTGTTCGATAAGCCGCTGGAACTCAGTTCAAACGATGCGTTGCAAAAGGTGCGTCGATTATTTCAGGCTGAAAAGGCCGGTCATACCGGTACGCTCGATCCCCTGGCGACCGGTTTGCTGCCGATATGTTTCGGTGAAGCCACTAAATTCTCCAATTCTTTGCTCGACGCGGATAAAACTTATACCGCGATGATGCGTCTGGGGCAAACCACCACGACCGGCGATGCGGAAGGTGAAATCACCGCCGAAAAACCGGTGTGTTTTACCGATGCTGATTTGACGGCTGTGCTGGCAAAATTTCGCGGTGAAATTCAGCAACTGCCGCCCATGCACAGTGCGTTAAAACATCAGGGTAAGCCGCTTTATGACTATATTCGACAGGGTATCACCATAGAACGTGAGCTGCGCAGCGTGGTGATTCATGAATTGATGGTGAATAGTCGGACGGGCTCTGAGATGGAAATTTCTGTCCGTTGCAGCAAAGGCACTTATGTGCGCACCCTGGCAGAAGATATCGGTGCTGCCTTAGGTTGCGGTGCGCATCTGATTGCTTTGCGTCGTACCGCTATCGCGCATTTGAATCTGACTGATGCATTTAGTTTGCCGCAGCTGCTCGAGATGACCGATGAATCGCGCGATGCGTGTGTGATGCCTTTAGTGAGTCTGATACCGGGTATGCCCAAGCTGAATTTAGATGCAGTGCAGGTTAAACGCATGGCACAAGGGCAGCGTTTATCTATCGCAACAGGCTTGGCCGATGGCAAAATCGCCTTATACGGGCCGGAAGGCTTCGTGGGAGTAGGGTTGCAAGATGGACGTCGAATTTCTGCTGAACGTCTGATGTCGGGTGTGGCTAAGCAGGCCGCAATCGTGAATTTGCCGGGCATGGTGGATTAGTTTTAACGAATAATGAAACCATGCTCGTCCACTCTCCTCAATCCACTGATGAAACGACTAGCCAATTGACTAAGCCCATTAACGGGCTAGTCGCTGGTTATCTCGCAAGCGGGGAGAGCGCAGCGAGGGGTGCGAAGCCAGGCAAACGAATCGAAATGCAAGTTTAGTATTAACGAAGTGGTTGAGCAGTAGCAGCATTCAAGAGTACAATGTGGAACTTTTTTTAGGAGAGCAAAACCAATGGCAATTACAGCCGCGCAAAGAGCGCAAATCGTTACAGACTTTCAACGTGCAAAAGATGATACCGGATCTCCGGAAGTTCAAGTAGCGCTGATCACCGCACGCATCACCTACCTGACTGGTCACTTCAAGGATCATGCTAAGGATCACCACTCACGTCGCGGTCTGCTGCGTCTGGTTAGTCGTCGCCGTAAGTTGCTGGACTATCTGAGAAGCAAGAATGAAGCAGGTTACCAAATTTTGATTCAACGTTTGTCTATCCGTAAATAGTATTACCCAGCGGGTCGCAATTGCGGCCCGTGTCGTTTCTATCGTCTATATTAGTGTGATGCGATTGCGTGTCATACATGTCTAAAGAGGTTTATCTTGAGTTATTTCAAAAAATCAATCACGCTCGGCAAGCATCAGTTGACCATCGAAACCGGTGAAATCGCCCGTCAGGCGAGTGGCGCTGTGTTGGTTAGTCTGGATGATACCGTGGTGCTGGTCACTGTGGTTGGACGTAAAGACGCCAAGCCTGAGCAGGATTTTTTCCCGCTGACTGTTGATTATATGGAAAAAACCTACGCGGCCGGCAAGATTCCGGGTAGTTTTTTCAAGCGCGAAGGTCGTCCTAGCGAAAAAGAAATTCTGACTTCCCGTCTGATTGATCGTCCGTTGCGTCCCTTGTTTCCTGAAAGTTTTTACAACGAAGTACAAATCGTGGCGACAGTAATGTCTTCCGACAGCGAAATCGATGCCGATATTCCGGCTTTGATCGGCGCGTCGGCAGCGATGGCGATTTCCGGTATCCCTTTCGACGGTCCTATCGGTGCGGCTCGCGTGGGTTACATCGACGGTCAGTACATCCTGAACCCGACCGCGACAGAATTGAAGACTTCGCAAATGGATCTGGTGGTTGCCGGTACCGACCGTGCTGTGTTGATGGTTGAATCCGAAGCACAACAATTGTCTGAAGAAATTATGCTGGGCGCGGTAATGTTCGGTCACGAACAGTTCCAGGCTGTGATCGCTGCCATCAACGAAATGGCGGATGCAGTCGGTAAGCCGCTTTGGGATTGGGCTGCTCCTGCCAAGAACGAAGCGTTGATCACTCAGATCGCAGAACTGGCTGAAGCTGATCTGCAAAAGGCTTATGCAATTCGCGCTAAGCAAGAACGTACCGATGCGATCTCTGCGATTCATGGCAAGGTGATGGCCGCTGTATCAGTTGATCTGGAAAAGAATGCAGTTAACGAATTGTTCGGCGCGTTGGAAGCTAAGATTGTTCGCGGTCAAATCTTGAGCGGTGAGCCTCGCATCGACGGTCGCGATACACGCACCGTGCGTCAAATCACTATCCGCAACGGCGTATTGCCACGTACGCACGGTTCTGCCTTGTTTACGCGCGGCGAAACGCAAGCGGTGGTAGTTGCAACCTTGGGCAGCATGCGCGATGCACAGAAGGTTGATGCCTTGCAAGGTGAGTATTCTGATCGCTTCATGCTGCATTACAACTTCCCTCCGTATGCAACCGGTGAAACAGGTCGCGTAGGTACGCCTAAGCGCCGCGAAATCGGTCACGGTCGTCTGGCTAAGCGAGCACTGGTTGCCGTATTGCCTAACGAAGAAGATTTCAGCTACGCAGTTCGTATCGTGTCAGAAATCACCGAATCAAACGGTTCCAGTTCTATGGCTTCCGTTTGTGGCGGTTGCTTGTCGATGCTGGATGCCGGCGTTCCTTTGAAGGCGCATGTTGCGGGTATCGCGATGGGCCTGATCAAGGAAGGTAACCGTTTTGCCGTGTTGACCGATATTCTGGGTGATGAAGATCATCTGGGCGATATGGACTTCAAGGTGGCGGGTTCCGAAACCGGGATCACTGCTTTGCAAATGGATATCAAGATCAACGGTATCACACGCGACATCATGCAAGCTGCGCTGAGTCAGGCTCGCGAAGGCCGTATGCACATCCTTGGTATCATGAAGGAATCCATGTCCGGCGCTCGCATCGAGTTGTCTGAATTTGCACCTCGCATGATCAAGATGAAGATCAACCCTGAGAAGATTCGCGACGTGATCGGTAAGGGCGGTGCGGTGATTCGTGCACTGACCGAAGAAACCGGTACCACGATCGATATCGATGACGCAGGCAATATCACCATCTCCAGTGTGAACGGTGAAGCGGGTGAGTTGGCTAAGAAGCGTATCGAAGACATCGCCATGGACGTTGAAGTTGGTAAGATCTACGAAGGTCCAGTGGTTAAATTGTTGGATTTCGGCGCATTGATCAACATCCTGCCGGGTAAAGATGGTTTGCTGCACATTTCCCAAATTGCACACGAGCGCGTAAACAGCGTGGGCGACTACCTCAAAGAAGGTCAGGTCGTACGTGTTAAATTGCTGGAAATGGATGATCGCGGTCGTATGAAGCTGTCCATGAAGGCATTGCTGACGACGCCTGAGACGAATGGCGCATCTATCGCTGAGTAATTGGTAATTTTGATGCAATAAAAAACCCGCTTCGGCGGGTTTTTTATTTGGAGTTGAATATTAAGCGCGCTGAATTTGTAGTTGAGTAATTTGGTTGGGAACTATTTAGCTTTTCACTACTCTGAGTTGTGCCCGTCGTTGCTTCATACTGTAACAATGATGTGCTGAAATGCATGGGTATTTCAATTTCTAGAGGTGTAAAAATGAAAAAAGCTTATTCTTCAGTTGCCTATTTTGCGCGTTGGGTTGTGGCAGGTGTGTTGTCTGTCATCGTCGCTATTCCTACTGTCGCCTCTTTCAGTACATCCCTGTAATTAGTTCAAGCCCGCGTCGGTTTTCGGCCCTCCCTGGCCGGCGCGGCATTCCTACCAATATTTTTATAGCCGGCAAACCGTTGCCACAGCCCGTACAATACGCGGCATGAACATCAAAACTTTTCCCGATAGTCCCTTCCGTCTGCATCAGCCATTTGAGCCTGCGGGCGATCAGCCCACAGCCATCGAACAACTTGTCGAGGGCATCAACGACGGCCTTGCATTTCAAACGCTGCTGGGCGTGACCGGCTCTGGTAAGACCTATACCATGGCTAATGTGATTGCGCGCTGCGGGCGTCCTGCGATGGTGATGGCACCGAACAAGACACTGGCGGCGCAACTGTATTCCGAGTTGCGCGATTTCTTCCCGGAAAACGCGGTGGAATATTTCGTCTCCTATTACGATTATTACCAGCCGGAGGCCTATGTGCCGTCTCGCGACGTGTTCATCGAGAAGGATTCGGCGATCAACGAGCAGATCGAGCAGATGCGCTTGTCGGCCACCAAGGCGCTCTTGGAACGCGAGGACTGCATTATCATAGCGACGGTGTCAGCGATCTACGGTATCGGCGACCCGGTCGATTACCATGGCATGATTCTGCATCTGCGCAATAACGAAAAGATGCACCAGCGCGATGTGATCAAACGCCTGATTGAGATGCAATACGAGCGCAATGACATCGATTTTACGCGCGGCAGGTTTCGCGTCAGAGGGGATGTGATCGATGTGTTTCCGGCGGAAAGCAGCGAACTGGCCTTGCGCATCACCTTGTTCGACGATGAGGTGGAAACGCTGTCCTTGTTCGATCCCTTAACCGGCCACATACAGCAAAAAGTGCCGCGCTATACCGTTTATCCTTCCAGCCATTACGTCACGCCGCGCGCGACGGTTTTGCAGGCAATAGAGACTATCAAGGTGGAACTGGCCGAGCGCATTGCGTTCTATATCCGTGAAAACAAACTGGTAGAGGCGCAGCGCATCGAACAGCGAACCCGGCACGATCTGGAAATGTTGACCGAAATCGGTTTTACCAAGGGCATCGAAAATTACTCCCGTCACCTGTCGGGTAGAAATCCCGGCGATCCGCCACCCACCTTGCTGGATTATCTGCCTCCCAATGCGCTGATGTTTTTGGATGAGAGTCACGTGATGATTCCGCAGGTGGGCGCGATGTACAAGGGCGATAGGGCGCGCAAGGAGAATCTGGTCAATTACGGTTTCAGGTTGCCGTCCGCGATGGATAACCGTCCGTTGAGGTTCGACGAGTTCGAGCACATCATGCGCCAGAGTGTGTTTGTCTCGGCGACGCCGTCCGTGTATGAGGCGGAACACGCGGGGCAGGTGGTCGAGCAAGTGGTGCGACCCACCGGACTGGTCGATCCGATCATCGAGGTGCGTCCCGCCATCAATCAGGTAGATGATTTACTGTCGGTGATCAATCAGCGCATTAAAGTCGGTGAGCGTGTGTTAGTCACCACCTTGACCAAGCGTATGTCAGAGGATCTGACCGATTATCTGTCCGAGCACGGCATCAAGGTGCGCTATCTGCATTCGGACATCGAAACCGTGGAACGCGTTGAAATTATTCGAGATTTGCGATTAGGTATGTTCGATGTGCTGATCGGGATTAATTTACTGCGCGAAGGATTGGATATCCCTGAGGTTTCGCTGGTCGCGATTCTGGATGCAGATAAGGAAGGTTTTTTACGTTCTGAGCGTTCGCTGATTCAGACCATAGGTCGCGCAGCAAGGCATTTGCACGGTACCGCCATCTTGTATGCGGACAGAATTACCAACTCGATGCGCCGCGCGATAGATGAGACCGAGCGTCGCCGCATCAAACAGGTGGCGCATAACTTTGCCAACGGGATTACGCCGCAGGGGGTACAGAAGCGCATTAAGGATATCATCGAAGGCACGTATGAACTGGATGATGCGCGCAGTAATCAGAAAGCCGCTCAGGAGCAGGCAAAATATCTGGCGATGACTGAAAAACAAATAGCCAAAGAAATTAATCGATTGGAAAAAGAGATGCTGGCTGCAGCCAAAAACCTAGAATTTGAGCGGGCCACCACACTGCGCGATCAACTGAAAAAGCTGCGGGAGAGCGTGCTGCTGTCTTCGTTATAAATTTTTTGGGTAGGGCGGAAGCCCCCTCGCGGGGCGTTCCGCCACAATGTTAAAGAAGAGGAACAATCAGCAGCGCTACAATATTTATGATTTTAATCAAAGGATTAACTGCAGGGCCGGCGGTGTCCTTGTAGGGATCGCCAACGGTGTCACCGGTTACAGCGGCTTTATGTGTTTCAGAACCCTTGCCGCCGAAGTTGCCTTCTTCGATGTATTTCTTGGCGTTGTCCCATGCGCCGCCGCCGGTGGTCATCGAGATGGCCACGAAGATACCGGTGACGATGGCACCTACCAACACGCCACCCAATGCCTGTGCACCCAGCGTCAGGCCAACGATGACTGGAACTGCGACCGGTAACAATGAAGGTACGATCATTTCCTTGATCGCAGCTTTGGTCAACATGTCCACGCAAGTGCCGTATTCAGGTTTACCGGTGCCTTCCATGATGCCTGGGATTTCCTTGAACTGGCGGCGAACTTCCACAACCACGGAACCCGCAGCACGACCGACCGCTTCCATGCCCATTGCAGCGAACAAATAGGGCACCATACCGCCGATGAACAGGCCGATGATCACCATATGGTTGGACAAGTCAAACGTCAAACCCGGGTGATTGGTGGACAGCGCGTGGGTGTAGTCGGCAAACAGCACTAGGGCTGCAAGTCCTGCAGAACCGATGGCGTAACCCTTGGTGACGGCCTTGGTGGTGTTGCCCACGGCGTCCAGCGGGTCAGTGATGTTGCGGATGCTCTCGTCGAGCCCTGCCATTTCGGCGATACCGCCTGCGTTGTCGGTGATCGGACCGTATGCATCCAGCGCCACGATAATGCCCGCCATGGACAACATCGAGGTGGCGGCGATGGCGATACCGTACAGACCGGCTAAAGCGTGAGCGCCGTAAATGGCCGCGCAGACGGCAAGCACTGGCGCTGCGGTGGCTTTCATCGATACCCCCAGACCCGCGATCACGTTAGTGCCGTGGCCGGTGGTGGAGGCTTGCGCGATGTGGCGTACCGGGCTGTATTCCGTCGCGGTGTAGTACTCGGTGATGACCACCATGGCGGCAGTCAATACGAGTCCGATCAGGGTCGCAAGATACAGGTTCATCGAGGAGACCAGGTGGCCGTCGATCATCACGCCATCGCCCATCATGGTGGTGGTGATGGGGTAGAAGGCGAGGGCAGCCAGACCGCCCGCGACCATCAAGCCGCGATACAACGCGTTCATGATCTTACCGCCGTCACGCGCCTTCACGAAGAAGGAACCGACGATGGAGGCGATGATGGAAAAACCGCCCAGCACCAGCGGATAAATTACCGCTTCCGGTGAGCCGGTAATCAATAGTCCGCCCAATAGCATGGTGGCGATGATGGTCACGGCGTAGGTTTCGAACAGGTCGGCTGCCATACCGGCGCAGTCGCCTACGTTGTCGCCGACGTTGTCGGCAATCACCGCTGGATTACGCGGGTCATCTTCGGGGATGCCGGCTTCCACCTTACCCACCAGATCGGCGCCCACATCTGCACCTTTGGTAAAGATACCGCCGCCGAGTCGTGCGAAGATGGAAATCAGCGAACTGCCGAAGGCCAGACCGACTAAGGCCTCGGTCGCTTCTTTGGTACTGACGCCCATGGAAATGGTGAGGAAGGCGAAGTAACCTGCCACGCCCAGCAGCCCTAAGCCCACGACCAGCAGGCCGGTGATTGCACCGCCCTTGAAGGCGATATTTAGCGCGGCGTTGAGACCATCCTTGGCTGCCTCTGCAGTGCGGACATTGGCGCGTACCGAAACGTTCATGCCGATGTAGCCGGTAAGTCCTGACAGAACGGCACCGAGTGCGAAACCGACAGCGGTTTTTCCGCCCAGCGCCAGGTAAATGGCGACCAGCAGAATTGCACCTACGATGGCGATGGCGGTGTACTGTCGGTTAAGGTAAGCTTGAGCCCCTTCTTGTACGGCGGCGGCGATTTCTCGCATTCGGTCGCTGCCGGTCGGTTTGGCTAAAATCCATTTAATTGAAAAAGCGCCATACAAAATTGCCACCACGGCGCACAACAGTGCAAAGCTCAGACCACCTGACATAATTTCACCCCCATGAGTTGAATTGCCAAAACCATCTTGCCCGTCAGAATATGCTGACTTTGTAATCATAGCAGTATAAGGCCGAAAAGTTGTATGGCTATTCCCTGTTTAATTTGCCGGCTTTTGACCTTCATCAATTAAATTGCAGAGATATTCGGTTATGATTGCAAAACATTAATCAATGGGAGTCTGATATGGCAATCGAATTGTTCAATGACGGCAAGCACATGTGCATCATGTTTGATGATTTGTCTGATGAAGGCGGTGATGTTGCAGTGCAATCCAACCAGTTTTTGATTGTCGATCATGGCCACGCCGCCTTGCTGGATCCGGGCGGCAACATGACGTTCAACGGTTTGTTGATGGGAATGGCACAGTACGTTCCATCTAAAAATATGGAATACATTCTGGCATCTCATGCCGATCCGGATATTATTGCCTCTATCAATAAGTGGATGATACATTCCAACTGTAAGGTGGCAATTTCAGCCTTGTGGTCGCGTTTTGTACCGCATTTTTGTACTGCCGGAAAAACAGAGGGGCGTATTGTCTCGATTCCTGATCAGGGAATGAACTTCTCGTTAGGGAACAGTGTATTAAAAGCGATTCCTGCCCACTTCATGCATTCCGAAGGAAACTTTCAGTTTTATGACCCGATCAGTAAGATTCTTTTCTCAGGTGACATGGGCGCCTCTCTCGTTTCTCATACCGAAGCAGATACCCCTGTCACGGATTTCAATGCGCATTTGAAGACCATGGAGGGCTTTCATCGCCGCTATATGATTTCCAACAAAATCTGTCGTTTTTGGGTGAATATGGTGCGTGAGATGGATGTGGAAATGATCGTGCCTCAGCACGGTAAGTCTTTCAAGGGTAAAAAGATGGTCAACCAGTTCCTGGACTGGATTGAGCAATTGCCTTGTGGTGTCGATTTGATGACGCAGGATCATTATCGCGCGCCACTGTAAGTCTCTAACACAAAAAACCACGGAGCGATTTTTCGCAGCCGTGGCTTTTTTCCAGCATCAATAGATTACTGACTATCTTTTTTCTGTAGTGCGGCTTGGCCTGCTGCTGCGATGAGGCCGTCTTCTGGGGAGCGCACACCGCTGATCCCAAGGGCCCCGACAGCGATTCCGTCTATCAGCAACGGTACGCCGCCTTCGGCTGGAATCACGCTAGGCAGCGCCAGGTGAATCAGCCGTCCACTCATCACCGCATCTTCAGAGCTTTTGGTTGGACGCTGAAAGGCAATCGCCGCATAGGCTTTGGCAATCGCCGTTTCCACACTGCCGAATTGCGTTTCGTGGTTACGCTGTAAATAAAGCAGATGTCCACCATCGTCTACCACCGCAACGACCACGCGCCAGTTGTGGCGCACGGCTTCGGCATCCGCTGCGGCAGCGATCCGTTTTGCGTCCTCCAGCGTGAGGACGGGTTTGCTGGTCATGTCAGCTCGCCAGCGCGGCGAAGAGTTGATCGCGTATGCCATCCACGCTGCCAACGCCGGCTACTTTGACGGATTTTGGCGCATTCGCCTCGCCGGTTTTTGCCCAAGCTTTGTAATATTCAACCAGCGGTAGGGTTTGCTCATGGTAGATCGTCAGGCGTTTAAGTACCGTTTCTTCCGTATCGTCAGGGCGTTGTACCAGGTCTTCGCCGGTGACGTCATCTTTGCCTGCGACCTTGGGCGGATTGAATGCAATATGATAAGTTCGACCGGAAGCAGTATGCACACGTCTTCCGCTCATTCGGGTGATAATCTCAGCGTCGGCCACGTCGATTTCCAGCACGTAATCGATTGGAATGCCCGCGTCTTTCATTGCCTGTGCCTGCGGGATGGTGCGCGGAAATCCGTCAAACAGGAAGCCCTCGGCGCAGTCGGCCTCTTTGATGCGTTCTTTGACAAGATTGATGATGATGTCATCTGAGATCAGCCCGCCGGCATCCATCACAGATTTAGCCGCAATGCCCAGCGGTGTACCGGCTTTGATTGCCGCACGCAACATGTCCCCGGTTGAAATCTGCGGAATGCTGAATTTTTCTTTGATGTAATTGGCTTGTGTGCCTTTGCCTGCACCCGGTGCGCCTAGCAGTATGACTCTCATTGTGATTCCTCTTTAAAGTAAATGGTAAATGGCTGGACGTGTATCGATGGTGTTTTCAGTCGCTAAAAACTTACGTCTTAAGTCTGTTTTGTTTTTTCAAAGGCGGCTCTTGCGTCATGCAAATCTTGCTCGGTGTCCACACCGGCAGGCGGGGCGTTGGCGGCAATCACCACGCCGATTTTGTAGCCGTAGTGCAGCGCACGCAATTGTTCCAGCGATTCGTATTGTTCGACCGGTGTGGGCGCTAGTTGTCCGTAGGCGCGCAGGAAGCTGGCACGATACGCGTATATGCCGATGTGACGCAATACCGGCATGTCGGTTGGTAACTCTTCACCGGCAGCAAACGCATCGCGCGGATAGGGGATGGGAGCGCGGCTGAAATAGAGGGCGTTGCCGTTAATGTCCAGCACCGTTTTGACAATATTGGGGTTTTTCATCGATGCCGTATCGTGGATGGCGTGGCTGGCGGTGGCGATGGCGCATTCCGGGTGGTCGTGCAGATGCTGTGCAACTGCGCGTATCAGTTCAGGCGGTATCAGTGGCTCATCGCCCTGCACATTCACCACGATAGTGTCATCGTTCCAACCTTGTTGTTCAACCACTTCGGCAATTCGATCCGTACCGCTAGTATGGGCTGTGGACGTCATGCAGGCCTTGAAGCCGTGTTCATGTACCGTATTGGCGATCGCATGATAATCGGTAGCAATCCAGATTTGCTGTGCCCCGCTTTTAGCCGCCTGTTCGGCGACGCGCACCACCATAGGCTTGCCGGATATAGGCAGCAGCGGTTTGCCGGGTAATCGGGTGGAGGCGTGCCGTGCTGGTATAACGACGTGAAAAGCGAGCATGATTACTTGAGCGCTTCGGCTTCTTCGGGCGTCAGTTTACGCGCCTCATCGGCCAGCATGACCGGAATTCCATCGGCGATTTTAAATGCCAGGCGATCTGCACGGCAGATGAGTTCCTGTTCTGACTTGTGGTAGATCAGTTGAGATTTACACAGAGGACAGACGAGAATTTCAAGCAGTTTTGCATCCATGTGTGGCAATCTTTCGCATTATGTGGTCTGTCAGGGCTGAATCAATTTGGGCGTCAACTCGCAACACCCAAAATCTATCATCAGCGAATGCGGCACATTTTACCGCATCTTTTTCAGTCAGGAGTAGTGCATCGCACGCGCTAAAGGCCAGATCACCGGCCTGATAGGGGTGGTGGTCGGGGAAGGCGTGCGGTGTAACCGTCAGTCCGAGCGCCTTTAAATGCTCGAAATAGCGTTGCGGATTGCCTATACCCGCGACAGCATGCGTGTTTAATACTTTTAACTGACTGATAGAGATTGTTTTTTCAGGATGGCGAAGATTGTAGAAAAGATCGCCATATAGCTTCATCATATACTGATTATTGAAATTACTTATGCCCTGATCGCCGTTGATGATCACGGCATCGACACTGTTCAGGCGCGAGATGGGTTCACGCAAAGGACCTGCCGGAAGCAAATAACCATTTCCGAAGCGCCGCGTGCCATCGATGACCACCAATTCCACATCGCGCTGCAAGCGATAGTGCTGCAAACCGTCGTCGCACAGCACGACATCGCATTCCGGGTGAATCTGCAAGGCCTGAATGGCTGTGCTAACGCGATCCCTCCCCACCCATACCGGGCAGAGGTTGCGGCGCGCCATCAGTAGCGGTTCATCGCCGGTCTGGTCGGCGGTGTTGTCTGATGTGACTTGTTGCTGGCATCCATCGCCGCCGTAGCCGCGACTGATGATGATCGGATGCCGTCCGCGATTGATGAGTTGTTGTGCGAGGGCGAGAGTTAACGGCGTCTTGCCGGTTCCTCCTACACTGATATTACCGACCACGATTACAGGGACGTCTAGTCGGACACTTTTAAGAATGTGAAGCCGGTAAAGTGTTCGCCGCAAGGCCGCCAGTGCGCCAAAAATCCAGCTTGCCGGCAGTAGTATCAGATGGGCGAAGCTTGATCGATACCAGTAGTTTTCAAGTCCGGCCATTAAGGTTCCTTAAAAAACCGTTGTCCACGAAATACACGAAAATCACGAACAAAACTGAAAATAAACAGCAAATGATCAAGCAGATTCGCTTTGTTTGGTTTGCTTAAATTTCATTGGGAAAAGCAGTTGTAAGTAGATTGCGCGGATTAACTATTTCGTGTTTTTCGTGTTTTTCGTGTCTTTCGTGGATAAATTGTCTTTAGTTGGCTTCGTTTTGTGTGGCGAAGGTGATGCGGCTGTAGCCCGCTTGTCTGGCCGCTTCCATCACGTTGATGACCGTCTGATGCGGCGTTTTGGCATCGGCGTTGATGACGATCACAGGATCGGCTTGACCGGCTGCCGATTTTTTTAATGCGGAAGCCAATCCGGCGATACCGGTGTAATTGATCTCTGCGCTATTAATCGCATAGCGTTCTGAGGCATCGAGTGAAACGTTGATCGGTTTGATTTTATCGGCAGTGGCAGCTCCCCCCGCTTGTGGCAGGTTGATTTGCAACTCCGAATATTTTGCATAGCTGGTCGTGACCATCAGAAAAATCAATATTACCAGCAACACGTCGATCATCGGAATCAGATTGATTTCCGGCTCTTCACGGGTGCGTCCGCGCTGAAAATTCATTTTTGTTTAACCTTTACGCTGGCCGTGCACGACTTCGACCAGTTTGATCGCCTGCTGCTCCATTTCGACGGTCAGGCTGTCTACTTTGGCGCGGAAGTGACGGTAGAAAATCATGCTGGGGATCGCGACGATCAGACCGAAGGCGGTGTTGTATAGCGCTACGGAAATACCGTGGGCTAAGATGGCCGGGCTGTTGCCAGCTGCAGTTTGTGCGCCAAAGATCTCGATCATGCCGACGACTGTGCCGAATAATCCCAGCAGCGGGCTGATGGAAGCGATAGTGCCTAAGGTGGTGAGAAAACGCTCCAGATCATGCGTCATCGCGCGTCCGGCTTCCTCGATGGATTCTTTCATCACGTCTTGCGTCGATTTGATGTTCTTGAGTCCGTTGGCGAAAATATAACCCAGTGGTGAATTCTTGCTCAGTTGAGCTAACATATCTTCGCTGACTCCGTGTTGCTTGAGTTCTGAAACGACGTCATTGAGCAAAGCGGGGGGATTGACCCGGCTGCTGCGCAGATAGATGAGTCGTTCTGTAATCAGTCCTACGGCAATAATTGAGGCAAAAATCAAAAACCAAATCGGCCAGCCGGCCGCTTCTACGATTGCAAACACGCGGATTCTCCAAATGTGCTTAAATTGTGGAAACGCAGCGTGATTCAAACACGACTATAGTTGCAATTTGCGCTTCCGGGGTCGCAACTGTAGCGTGTCGCGGTGAGTTGAGCAAGATTTCTCAGAATCTTCTTTTACAATGGCCGCTTAAGCACTCGTTATTAAAGCGTATTTTTGTTTACCCACAGTATCTGTGGATAACTCTGTGGATAAGGCTGGGGAGAACACCTTTAGAGCGGTGAACTATAAGGGTTTTTCTTACGCTGCTTAATTTTTATTAAACAAATAAATATAATAAAAACAATAAGTTATCGTAAGTGTGTATATTTTATTACTGAGAGCTGGTCGCAAACCCCCGTGTTCTCTGGCTTTGTGAATAATTCAGGATTGTCAATATGTCAGGTCGTGTTTTTTTTGAAGAAAAGCCGCGTGTGCTGCGGGTCGCGGAACTCACCCGTGCAATCAATCAGTTACTGGAAGGCAACGTTCCGCTGCTGTGGGTGGGCGGGGAAATTTCCAATCTGGTGAGGGCTGCCTCGGGTCACAGCTACTTCGCGCTCAAGGATGAGCAGGCGCAAGTGCGTTGTGTGATGTTCCGCAACAAGCTGTCCCAGCTGGAGCGCCCCTTGGCGAACGGGATGCATGTTGAGCTGCTGGCATCTGCCAGTTTGTATGAGGCGCGCGGTGAGTTTCAATTGACCGTCGAACAGTTGCGCCCGGCTGGATTGGGCGTTTTATATGAGAAGTTTGAGCGGCTTAAACAGCAGTTGGAACAGGAAGGTTTGTTTGATGTCGGGCGTAAACGGCCTCTGCCAATATTCCCTAAACGCATCGGTATCATTACCTCAATGCAGGCTGCCGCATTGCGCGATGTATTGACCACGTTAAAAACACGTCTACCCGGTGTGCCGGTGGTGTTGTATCCCGCGCCGGTACAAGGGGCGGGCAGTGCGGAAAAAATTGCGGCGGCGATTGGTATTGCCAATAGCCGTGCCGAATGCGAAGTGCTAATCGTGTGTCGCGGCGGCGGTAGCATCGAGGATTTGTGGGCATTCAATGAAGAAATCGTGGCGCGAGCCATTGCGGGCAGCCTGATTCCGGTAATAAGTGGCGTGGGGCATGAGACGGATTTCACCATCGCCGATTTTGTCGCCGATGAACGTGCGCCTACCCCGACAGCCGCCGCGCAACGCGTGGTGCCGGATCGTCATGCCTTGATGCAAGGACTGCGCGACACGGCTCAGCATCTGATACGCCCGATGCGTCATCGTCTGCAAAGCGCCATGCAGGCGGTGGATTATTTGCAATACCGAGTGGTTCATCCCGAACAGCAATTGCAAAGACAAAAACTGCATCTGGATCAGTTGCAGCAGCGTATGCAACGTGGTTTTACGCACAGCCGGCAACAGCAGTTGTGGCAGTGTCAGTCTTATACTCAGCGTTTACGTAACGCTGGCAGCGATTTCGCCAGGTTGCTGGATAAACAGTCACATCTGAGTGCGCGACTGGTGAAGGCGGGGCGTACATTGCAGATCATGCGTCAGAGCAGGCTGGATGCGGCGATGCAGCACTTGGGCATGCTCAATCCCGATCAAGTGCTGGCACGCGGTTACAGTCTGGTGCAGGATGCGCAAGGTCATCTGGTGTCTGATGCGAGTCAACTGGCCGCCGGTGATGGCTTGCGCATCACCTTTGCGCAGGGTTGGGCGAAAGTGGCTGTCGAAGCGGTGGCAGATTAGCAAGGATGGTTGAGGAGGCGGGTCGGCATTGGCTGGTTTTGCAGAGGCACAACAAGTATCAAACAGGTCAGAGCCGTGTGAGACTGAAACACTTTGTTGCGAAAAGTTGAAGCAATCGTGCAGTAACAGTTAAAATTGCGACTCATATTTTAATCAATAGTTTTTTGCCGGGAATGAATCATGAAATTTTGTCCGGTTTACCTTATGTACGCGACTCCACAATGATACGAAATTCAAGCAGGCAGCTGTTGTGGCTGTTGATCGTCGTCGCCATTGTCTGGTTCTCCAATCTCGAATATCGCACCCTGATCAAGCCGGATGAAGGACGGTACGCGGAGATTCCGCGTGAAATGGTGGTCTCGGGTGACTGGGTAACCCCGCGTCTGAACGATCTGAAATACTTCGAAAAACCGCCGCTGCAATACTGGGCGACCGCGACCGCTTATACCGTGTTCGGTGAGCATCAATGGACTTCGCGCCTGTGGGCTGGTTTTACCGGTTTTGCCGGGTTGTTGATGGTGTGGTTTGTCGGTATGAGATTGTTTGGACGCGAGGCTGCGGGTTATGCGGCGATGTTGCTGGGCAGCAGCATGCTGTATGTGATGATGGGGCACATCAACACGCTGGATATGGGCGTGACCTTCTTCATCACGTTGGGTATCTTTGCTTTACTGCTGGGGCAGTCGGAGACGGATATCAATCGGCAGCGCAACTGGATGCTGCTGGCCTGGGCTGGTATGGCGCTGGCGGTTTTATCCAAGGGACTGATGGGGATCATTCTGCCGGGTACGGCCGTGTTCCTGTATTGCATGGTGCAGCGAGATCTTGCCGTGCTAAAACGCATGAACTGGCTGCCTGGCATCGCAATCTTTCTGCTGATCACGGCGCCCTGGTTTTATCTGGTGATGAAAGCCAATCCTGAGTTTTTCGGGCGCTTTTTTATCTACGAGCATTACACGCGTTTCACGACCAAAGATCTGGGGCGCTATCAGCCTTGGTATTACTTCGTGCCTATCCTGCTGGCAGGTGCTTTGCCCTGGACGGTGCTGATGCTAGATACACTTTATCGCATCGCGATGGGTAAACAGCTCGAACGTAGCCGTGGCTATCATGCATTTAATCCTGAGCATTTTCTGTTGATCTGGGTGGTGTTTATCTACGTATTTTTCTCCATTTCAGGCTCCAAACTGCCGTCCTATCTGCTGCCGATGTTTCCCGCTATGGCGCTGCTGATGGGATCGCGTATCGCCCAAATGAGAGAACGCGTGCTGTTTTGGCAAATCGCGCCCGTCCTGCCTGTTGCGTTGCTGTTTCTGGTGTTGGCGTTTCGCGTGGGCAAATTTGCCGATACACCTAGCCAAATGGCGCTCTATCCGCATTACAGCATATGGCTGGTGGTTGCATCTTTGTTGCTGTTATCTGGCCTCGCTGGCGGAATGACGCTGCTGTGGCGCGGGAAAAAGACAGCCGCCGTGCTGGTGCTCTCCGTTGCTTCCCTGTTGACCGCGCAAGTTGGCGTGTCGGGCTATAACACGGTGGCACGCGAGCGTTCCGCCAAACATATCGCAGTAGCCATCCGCGATCAGGTAAAACCTTCTATCCCGTTTTATTCGGTGATCACCTATGAACAGACGCTACCGTTCTACCTGAAACGCACTTTCACCTTGGTGCAATATCAGGACGAAATGGGTTTCGGCATCCTGCAGGAACCGCAGCGCTGGGTGCCGACGGTGGAAGAATTTGCGCCGGTCTGGGCGGCGCAGCCAGAAGCGCTGGCCATCATGCCGGTTTACGTCTATCCGCAACTACAAAAACTGGGTTTGAACATGAAGATTATCTTTGAAGATACGCAGCACATCGTGGTGAAAAAACCATGAATTTCGTCAGTTTTGCCCTGATCTTTACCGGCGTGATGTTGAACGCCGCCGCGCAAATTCTGATGAAGGCGGGCACCAACGCCATCGGTCATTTCGAATTTAGCGCCGAAAACATCCTGCCGATCGGGATTAAACTCGCGACCGAGTGGCACATTATCGTGGCACTTTGCTGCTACGGGATCAGCGTGGTGGTGTGGATACTGGCGTTGTCGCGCGTGCCGGTCAGCATCGCTTTCCCGATGCTCTCCATGGCTTACGTGGTGAACGCCATCGCTGCCTGGTATCTGTTGGGTGAGGCTTTCAATCCGGTCAAGCTGGTCGGCATGGGTGTGATCATTCTCGGTGTAGTGATTATTTCTCGCGCTTGATAACTTATTGAATATATTGGATTTTATATGAACGCGTTTCTGCCTTTTTCCAAACCCACCATCGATGAGGCGACCATTGCCTCGGTGGCTGACACGCTGCGTTCCGGCTGGATTACCAGCGGTCCGAAAGTGATCGAATTTGAGCGCCAGCTTTCCGCCTATTTCGGCGGGCGTCCGGTACGCACCTTCAATTCCGGCACCTGTACCATGGAAATTGCGTTGCGCATCGCCGGCATAGGCCCGGGCGACGAAGTGATCACCACGCCCATTTCGTGGATGGCGACTTCCAACGTGATTCTGGAAGTGGGCGCGACGCCGGTTTTCGCCGACATTGATCCTGTGACGCGCAACATCGATCTGGATAAGCTGGAAGCTGCGATCACGCCGCGTACCCGTGCGTTGATCCCTGTGTATCTGGCAGGTCGTCCGCTGGATATGGACAGACTCTATGCCATTGCGACCAAACATAACTTACGCGTGATCGAGGATGCTGCTCAAGCCATCGGCTCGACCTGGCACGGCAAACCCATCGGTTCGTTCGGCGATTTCGTCTCGTTCAGCTTTCAGGCCAACAAGAACATCACCACTTCCGAGGGCGGATGTCTGGTGATGAACAACGAAGCCGAAGTATTGCTGGCAGAGAAATATCGCTTGCAGGGCGTGACGCGCAGCGGCTGGGACGGCATCGAAGTGGATGTGCTGGGTGGCAAATACAACATGACCGACATCGCCGCCGCCATCGGCTTGGGCCAGTTCTCGCACTTGGACAAGATCACCGCGCATCGCCGCGCACTCGCGAAGCATTATTTTGCCACGCTGGGACCTGATTTCGAGGCGAAAACCGGTGCGCAACTGCCGCCGGCAGAATTTGAATCAACCAACTGGCATCTGTTCCAGCTCGTATTGCCCGAGCGCATGACGCGCCCCGAATTCATGGAGAAGATGAAGGCATTCGATATCGGCGTCGGATTCCATTACGCACCGATCCATCTGTTCAAATTGTATCGTGCGCTGGGCTTTCACGAGGGGATGTTCCCTGTCGCCGAGCACGTGGGAAAGCAAATCGTCTCGTTGCCGATGTTTTACTCAATGACCATGGCGGATGTCGATCGCGTTTGCGCTGCAATGCAGGAAGTATTGGGTTGATGGAGGGCGGATGTGCCCTTAATTGTTGTAATTTCTTGTGTTGTTGCGTATAGTTTTGGTACTTAATTAGGTATCAAAAGGAGTGTGGTGTGAATATTGTTCCAGCACAGGAAATCAAACGTCGCGGGCTAGCTGCTGTTGATGATCTTATCGCGCATGGTGATTTGCATGTGATAAGAAATAATCAACTTCAGTATGTTGTGCTATCGGAAGCGCGTTATCAGGATTTGATTGTGGCCGAGCAGGAAGCGCATTATGCCCGCGTACGTGCCTCGCTTGAGGACGTCAATGCGGGTCGGGTACAAAAATTCAAGAGTGCGGCAGAATTGTTGGCTGCGATGGATTTAGACGAGACGACATAATGTACGTTATCGTTACGCCTGAGCAGTTCCTTCGGGTGGCGCGCAAATTCTTCCGGCAGCATCCGGTTTTGCAACCGCGCTTTGCAAAGTTATTCGATGAATTACAGCACGATCCCTATCAACCCGGTTTGAGATTGCATGCCTTGAGCGGAAAACTGACCGGTTGCTATGCCGTCAGCATGACTTACAGTTACCGGATTACACTTACGCTAATGATGACGGAAAAAGAAATCGTACTGCTCGATATCGGTAGCCACGACGAAGTTTATCGTTAGTCCGGATTTGCCAGCTTATTTTCCGTGCAGTGTGATGACTAGGCGGCGAACGCCACCGCTGTTGCGGTGTTCGCACAGATATATACCCTGCCAGGTGCCGAGTCTGGGCTGGCCGTTCGAAATAGGGATGTTCAGGCTGGCACCCAATAGACTGGATTTGATATGTGCGGGCAGGTCGTCTAATCCTTCATCCTGATGGCGATAATAGGGTTCGTTCTCTTTGACTGTTCGGTTGAAGTAGTTTTCGAAATCCTGCCTGACGGTCGGATCGGCATTCTCGTTTAGCGTCAGCGAGGCCGAGGTGTGCAGGATGAAAACATTCATCATGCCTATTTGGAAGTCACGCAACTCTGGCAGTTCGCGCAACAGTTCGGCGGTGATCAGGTGGAAGCCTCTGGGCTTAGGTGACAGGCGTATCTCTTTTTGTAGCCACATGGTCTGTCCTTATCGTCAAAAGCAGCATTATCAATCGATGATGTGCTCAGCGCATGACGAAATCAGTAATTTACTAATATTTTCGATTTTATGTGATTTTATAGTGGTTTTTATATCCGTACTTTACTATTGCCGGTGGCAGGCCGGCAGCTGGTTACTTTTTCTTGCGTCGCCAATAAAAAGTAACCAAAAAGAAGGCGACCCCGGTTTGCCGCGCGACCTTACAGGTGGCGTACCCTCGCCAGCCAACAAATAGCGGGGCTGCGGAACTCGCACGAATCGCTTTGCGATCACGTGCTCAAACAGTCCTCGCCCAACTTCACCGCTATTTGTTGACTATCTTCGGCGGCGCGCAGGGGCTAACGGTGATGCTGAATGTGCATTATCATCTGTTCTGGATTATTCAAATTACCTATTGGATTGCACATAGAGTCATGTTTTTTAACTCATCAGGTTTATGTATATGAAACAATTTCTACAAGCTCTGGCAACCGCACCCGAAGGCATCGCATTTAGCGACACTATCTCGGTGATCGAAACGAATTATGACTTTGCGCCCACTGCGTTCAAAAACGGTGAATTGCTAAACGAAGCCGGGCAGAACAACGGTTCCTGCAAGCTATTTTCTTTCGCGAAGTTGCACAATCTGACACCGCAGCAGACATTACAGTGTTTCGGCGCCTATTATCGTGACGATGTGCTGAAAAATCCGCAAGCAACCGATCATCAGAATATTCGCAACTTCATCAAGTTCGGCTGGGACGGGATGGTGTTTCAGGGCAATGCGCTGACGCCCAAGGCGGCTTAGCGCTGAATTGCTCGTGGGGTACGACATGCCACTGTTTCGCCCTCCGGCCGAGGGCGATAATCTGATCATACAGGCCACGCTGGGCTGCAGTTTCAATCAGTGTAGTTTCTGCGCTATGTATAGCAGCAAGCAATATGTTGCGCGCCCGTTAGGTGATGTGTTCGCCGATATACGGGAGGCGGCTTGGTCGGGTGCGCGGCGGGTTTTTCTGGCCGATGGTGATGCGCTGGCGCTGCCCACCGAACACCTGTTGGCCATTCTGCGCGAATTGGCGGCGGTGCTACCCGGCCTGACGCGCGTCTCCTGTTATGCTACGCCCGGCAATCTGATGAAGAAGCGCGTCGAAGAGTTGGCGCTGTTGCGCGAACATAAACTGAGTTTGCTTTATTTTGGCATCGAATCGGGTTCTGACTTGATCCTAAAGAAGATCACCAAGGGCGCGACGCAACGGGGCATGAGCGAAGTGCTGCACAAGGCGCAGGCAGGCGGTATGAAAATTTCTGCCACAGTTATTCTGGGTCTGGGCGGCAAGAAGTACAGCGAGGAACATATAGCCGGCACCATCGAACTGTTGAACAGTGCACCGGTCACTTACCTGTCCACGTTGCAGTTGTATCTGGATGAAAGCAGTGAGGAGGAATTTTTCCGTAAACACAGTGAACCATTCGAGTTGCAGGATGATCTGGCGATCTTGAAGGAGCAGGAACGCCTGATCAGTGGTCTGAACCCGCCGCAATCGGTCATCTTTCGCTCCAATCACGCCTCGAATGCGCTGGCGCTGGCCGGTAATTTGCCTGGTGACCGTGATAAGCTGTTGCTGCAATTGCGCGAGGCGATATTGGGGTGTCGTTCGCTACGCCCCCACTACATTCGGGGGCTTTAAGCGCGCGATGCAGGATAGAATAATGCCTCGCTTGGGCCTGATGCCTGCGCTACACAATTTATTCGGTATATAGCCATGAATCTTGAAGAATTAAGCCGTGAACAACAAGTTTTGCGCCTGATGCGCAAAACGCTGGGTAATGTTGTCAAAGACGTCACTCCACTCGGTGGACGAGCCAATCCGCTACAGGCGAACACCATCCAGGACATTAAGGATTGTTTTGGTTTGATTTCAGAGCGGGAAAAAGAATTGGCTGAGAAACTTAATTTCGACCAGTCCAAGCCTTATTACAAGGATGACGAACTGCCGAATGCGCAAGTCATCAATTTTGTCAGGCCGCACAAAGATTAGTGCGCCTAAGCTCGTTTACGCGTTAGCGGGTGTCACGTAATATTTGACGGACTTGCGGGAGCTGGATTTCTTCTTGTGGGTGATTAGTCCCTTGATTTCATTTAGATTATCGATGGTCGTATCGGGGTAGGCAGGGTTGAGCGCATGCAGTTGCCAGCCTAACTGTTCATCTCGCATAAGTTGACGGAAGATGAATTCCCCGTTCAGCGTGGCGATCACGAATGAGCCCTCATTGGTCGGTGCACCCATCTCGATGACCAGTATTTCTCCCTCGGTGAATTCCGGTTCCATGCTGTCGCCCAGCACCATCAGCGCGACGATCTCGCTACCGGAGCAACTGGTGTCGTTCAGAGGATTTTCCTGCACAGGGGCGGAAATAACGGGGATGTTGATTGGTTTGCGCGTTTGCATGGGATTGAGAGCTTGGTTGAACGGCTTGTATGATAGCGTCAAATCGCTTTTCGATGAACTGCTAGTCCGTGCTGATAAAAGGGGGATATTCGTTGCTGTGAGCATGTCAGGCAAAATCTGAATCACATCCTGAGTTAAAATTAACAATCCCGTAATCGCGAACCTGATTGTCGACTTTTCTATGCGTATTTCCCAACTCCGTCAGCGTCTGCGCGACCTCGGTGCCAAGCCTTGCCACGAAGACAGATTGCTGCGCGGCTGGTCGCAGGTCTGTTCGTATGACACTCCCCGCAGCCCCGCAGATAATTTTTTCCCGCTGGCGTTGCGTCTCGAATTGTCTGCTATCGAAGCCGAGTTGAGTGCACTAGGGAAACTCTCCGGTGAATATCTGGCGGGCGAGGAGGTTGCCAGATTGCTGGTAGAGTTGGCTGACGGGCAGATGGTGGAGAGCGTGCTGTTGCCGCGTGGTGGTCTGTGTGTGTCGACCCAGGTGGGCTGCGCCGTGGGCTGTGTGTTTTGTATGAGCGGACGCAATGGCTTGCAGCGTCATCTGGGTAGCGCAGAGATCGTCGCGCAAGTGGTGCTCGCACGTCGTCGCCGTCACGTGTCCAAAGTGGTGTTTATGGGCATGGGCGAGCCGTCACACAATCTCGATAACGTGTGCGAGGCGATAGAACTGCTCGGCACACAAGGCAACATCGCTTACAAGAATCTGGTTTTTTCCACGGTTGGTGATCTGCGCGTATTCGAGCGTCTGCCGCTGGAAAAAGTTAGACCCGCGCTCGCCTTATCCTTGCACACCACCAATGAAGCTCTGCGTGCCAAGTTGCTGCCCCATGCGCCCCGCATCCCAATCGAAGAGCTGGTGGAGCGTTCAGAAATCTATGCGCGCGCGACTTCCTATCCTGTTCAATATCAATGGACTTTGATTGAGGGCGTTAACGATAACGATGCCGAGGTGGAGCGGATCGCCGAGCTTCTTGCCGGAAAATACGCCGTGATGAATTTCATTCCCTTTAACGAAGTCGATGGCTTAGCTTATCGACGTCCGGAAAATGAGCGTATCGCTGCCATGACAGAGGCCCTGCATCGCAGAGGAATCCTTGTGAAAATACGCGATTCGGCGGGGCAGGAGATCGAAGGGGCATGCGGACAGTTGCGCGCGCGAGCGGTGAAAGCGCGTAGCTAAATTATCGGAAATGAGCTCTTTTTCGGTTCGATCTGATCAGGTGCCAAGGGGTACCGAAAAGTCGCGATTTCGCTTACGCTGCGCTCTGCGGTAGAATGTCGCCCCATGAATACCATACAACTTTCCGTCATCATTCCCGTGTACAACGAAGAAGAGGGTTTGCACACCCTGTTCAATCGCCTGTATCCGGCACTCGACCAACTTAACATCCGCTACGAGATCGTATTTATCAACGACGGTAGTCGCGACCGTTCGGCCGCAATTTTGCGCGAGCAATTCCAGAAACGTCCCGATGTCACGCGGGTGATTCTGTTTAACGGTAATTTCGGTCAGCACATGGCGATCATGGCGGGCTTCGAGCAGTCGCGCGGACTACGCGTGGTCACGCTGGATGCGGATTTACAGAATCCGCCAGAAGAAATTGGAAAGCTGCTGGCCAAGATGGATGAGGGTTACGACTACATCGGCTCCATACGCAAACAGCGCAATGACAGTTGGTGGCGTCATTTCGCCTCGCGCGCGATGAATAATTTGCGCGAACGCATCACGCACATCAAGATCACCGATCAGGGTTGTATGTTGCGTGCCTATGACCGAGGGGTCGTCGATGCGATCAACAGTTGCAAGGAAGTGAACACTTTTATTCCCGCGCTGGCTTATACATTTTCGCGTAATCCGGCCGAAGTATTGGTCGAACACGAGGAGCGCGCCGAAGGCGAATCCAAATATTCGTTGTATAGCCTGATTCGTCTGAATTTCGATCTGATGACCGGCTTTTCGGTCGTGCCGTTGCAATGGTTTTCCATGGTCGGTATGCTCACTTCAGTCGTATCCGCACTGTTCTTCGTGCTGCTGGTAGTCAGACGTCTGATTGTTGGACCGGAAGCGGAAGGTCTGTTCACGTTGTTCGCGCTGGTGTTCTTCATGATAGGCATCACGCTGTTCGGTATTGGCCTGTTGGGCGAATATGTGGGACGTATCTATCAGCAGGTGCGCCACAGACCCCGATATCTGGTGGAAGCAGTATTGGAAAAACAGGATGCAGGATCGAGTGTCGAGGATCAAGTTAAATACGGGGATGCCGTACTATGAGTTCACTCGATGTTGCCGTGGGTACGGAAGGATTTTCTCAATCCACAATCCACAATCCACAATCCTCAGCCGTTGTTTTTGCCTACCACAATGTCGGTGTCCGTTGTCTGTCGGTGTTGTTGGCGCGCGGCGTGGATGTTTCCTTGGTGGTGACTCATCGCGACAATCCCAATGAAAACATCTGGTTCGAGAGCGTGGCTGAACTGGCAGCGTTGCACGGAATTCCCGTTATTACCCCTGATAATCCGAATACGGATGAAGTGGTTGAGCAAATCCGTGCCTTGCAACCTGACTTCTTCTTTTCGTTTTATTACCGCGAAATGCTCAAAGCACCATTGCTGGCGATTCCAAAGCACGGAGCGCTGAATATGCACGGTTCCTTGCTGCCGAAATATCGTGGTCGTGTGCCCGTAAATTGGGCGATAATCAGAGGCGAGACGGAAACCGGCTCAACGCTGCATTACATGACCGAGAAGCCGGATAATGGCGATATCGTAGCGCAACAGGCTGTGCCGATATTGCCTGATGATACCGCGCTGCATGTATTTCAGAAAGTGACTGTCGCGGCCGAGATGGCGCTGAACGATGTCGTGCCTGCCTTGCTGGCTGGAACGGCTGTAGCGGTTAAACAGGATTTGAGCCTGGGTGCTTATTTCGGTGGACGCAGCGCTAAAGATGGCGTGATCAATTGGACGCATAGCGCGCAACAGGTTCATAATCTGGTGCGAGCGGTAGCTCCCCCTTATCCGGGCGCTACTACGGAAATTATGGGCAAGCCGATGCGGATTTTACAGACGCTGGTTACTGATTGTGCTGCACAGAGCGCGCCTGCTTTTTATGTGGTTGAGGGCAAGGCTTATGCGAGTTGCGCAGAGGGCGTATTGCGTGTCGTGCGCTTTGAGTTGGATGGCTATGCGATGAGCGCGGAAGAATTTGCCGGACGTTACGGCGCAAAACGGTTTAAGTTCACTATTTGTTGATTTTTAAGGTTGTGTCATTCCCGCGAAAGCGGGAATCCAGTTAGTATCATCTGCTGGATTCCGGGGCAAGCCCGGAACGACGTTTGAATTTAATTGTTAAGGAAATGTAAATGAAGAAAGTATTGATTCTAGGCGTGAACGGTTTTATCGGTCACCATCTGTCCAACTGCATTCTCAATACCACCGATTGGGAAGTCTATGGCATGGACATGAGTTCAGAGCGCATCAGCGATATCATCGATCATGAGCGTTTCCACTTTTTTGAGGGTGATATCACCATCAACAAAGAGTGGGTTGAGTACCATGTCAAGAAATGCGATGTGATTTTGCCGCTGGTAGCGATCGCGACGCCTTCCACCTACGTCAAGCAACCACTGCGCGTGTTCGAGTTGGATTTCGAAGCGAATCTGCCTATCGTACGAGCTGCGGTGAAATACGGTAAGCATTTGGTGTTCCCGTCGACTTCCGAAGTGTACGGTATGTGCCACGATGATGAATTCGATCCTGAAAATTCTGAATTGATCTGCGGTCCAATCAATAAGCCTCGTTGGATTTACTCTTGCTCCAAGCAATTGATGGATCGCGTGATCTGGGGCTATGGCATGGAAGGTCTGAACTTCACCCTGTTCCGTCCGTTCAACTGGATCGGTGCCGGACTGGATTCTATCCACACGCCGAAAGAAGGCAGCTCTCGCGTGGTCACGCAATTTTTGGGTCACATCGTGCGCGGCGAAAATATCAGCCTGGTGGACGGTGGCCAGCAAAAACGTGCATTCACTTATGTTGATGACGGTATCGCCGCATTAATGAAGATCATAGCCAACAAAGATGGAGTTGCAACCGGAAAAATTTACAATATCGGTAATCCGGTCAATAACTTCTCGATACGCGACTTGGCTGACATGATGTTGGCGCTGGCGAACGAATATCCTGAATATCGCGAATCCGCACAAAAAGTGAAGATCGTTGAAACGACGGCTGCTGCTTACTACGGTAAGGGTTATCAGGACGTTCAAAACCGCGTACCTAAGATCACCAATGCCTGCGAAGAGCTGGGCTGGGCGCCCGTCATCAATATGGCTGACACGCTGCGCAATATTTTCGATGCGTATCGCGGCCAAGTTGGCGAAGCTCGCAAGTTGATGGACTAAAAACAGGATCGAGGAGAGCGAAGCGAGGAGTGGAGGATCGAGTTAAACCTTTGGCTCATTCCTCAATCCTCAATCCTCAATCCTCAATCCTCAATCCTCAATCCTCAATCCTCAATGAAACAACTCGCACTGCAAATTCATGTGGACACCTATCGCGGTACGCGTGAGGGTGTGCCGCGTCTGGTTGATGTGCTCAAACGTTACAAGGCGCAGGCAACTTTTTTCTTCTCGTTGGGGCCCGATCATACCGGTCGTGCCATCAAGCGCGTCTTTCGCCCCGGCTTCCTGGGTAAGGTCTCACGTACCTCGGTCGTGGAACACTACGGCATTAAAACCTTGTTGTACGGTACTTTGCTGCCCGGGCCCGATATAGGCCGTAAGTGCGCCGATATTCTGCGCAGCGTTCGCGATGCGGGTTTTGAAGTCGGTATTCATTGCTTTGATCACATCCGCTGGCAGGATTATGTTGCCAACAAGGATGCTGAGTGGACTCGGCGAGAGTTGCAGCGTGCGGTGGATCGTTTTACCGAGGTATTTGGCGAGGCACCTCATGCGCATGCGGCGGCAGGTTGGCAGATGAATCGCCACGCCTTGCGACTGATGCAGCGTATGGGCTTTGATTACAGTTCGGATACGCGTGGCACACATCCCTTTATTCCGACTTGGAATGCGGAGATCGTCGCCTGTCCGCAATTGCCCACGACCTTGCCCACGCTCGATGAGTTGATGAATCGAGATGGCATTACGCTGGAAAATGTCGCACAACATATTTTAAAACTCACTGAGAATGCACCTGTCACCGGACATGTTTATACGCTGCATGCCGAACTCGAAGGCGGCAAGTGGATGCCGATCTTTGAGGCGTTACTGCAAGGCTGGCAGGCGCAGGGTTATGAATTGGTCTCCATGCAGCAATATCTGCAAGGTCTAGCGGCGGTTGCACTGCCTCGTCATGAAATCGTGATGCGTGAAATCGAGGGGCGTACGGGTACGCTGGCGATGCAGGGCGCTTAAGTATTTTTACAATACAATGCTTGTGGTCGCACTTTAAAAGTTATTTGTAATTTGCCGATAACAAATGCTAAGGGGACAATTATGCAAGATAATAAAGCGCTGAATGATTGGGTAATCCGTCGGAGTGAACTTTTTTTGAAGTCGTTTTCTTCGCTTTTTCAGGCGTATTTTCTCGATCTCTAATCACCAGAAATCAAATTATTTGTAAAAAAGATGAGATTTTAGTTGACCGAATTAGAAGTCATCTCTATAATTCGGACCTCTTAATTCCCTGATAGCTCAGCCGGTAGAGCGACGGACTGTTAATCCGCAGGTCCCTGGTTCGAATCCAGGTCGGGGAGCCAGTTTGGTACGAAGGTGGGCACTACGGTTCCCACCTTCGCCTCAAGCACCACAGAAGCAAGCGCAGCAGTATTTCCGCTGATTACGGCTTGTCCTCCAGTAATACGAATCTCATCCACCAATAGCCGCAAATAGTCCTTTCCAGTCGTGCTGATACGATCAAGCAATATTTTGCGTATGGCTTTGGAAAAGGTTTCCAGCTTGTTTGGGTTGATCATTTCTATCGGCAAGCTTCGCTGGCGATTTAGCGCAGCCATCTCCAAAGTAATTTCCTCCTGCCTTGTTTTCAGTTTCTGGGCGCGCTGCTGTAAAAAATCATCTAGCGGTATTTTTCCCTGCTCAACGGCTTCATACAGTCTTGTTCTGCTGACATTAAGTTGATCCAGCTCGTGTTGTAAAGGTTTGGCTTTGTCATCCTTGCTCAGGAGGGCCTTCTGACGGCTCAGTAGCTCTTTCATCATGATACTCATGCGCTCGGGTACTAAGATTTGGTTCAGCATCGTATCCATGACCGTTTTGTCGAATTTATCCATCGGCAGGGAGGGGGCATCGCAAAGATGATTGCCCTTGTTGATGCGCGTGTTGCATTTGTAGTACCGGTACTTTCCGCCTTTGCCGGTGGCGGTGGTTAATCCCGCGCCACACAAACCACATTTAAGCAGTCCGGTAAGTAATACGGGTGAGTTGACTATTCGTGGAGCCCTTTGAGCGGGGGCACGCGATTCTCTGAGGACACGAACTGCTTCGAAGGTGGCATCATCTATAATCGGCTCGATTTTTAGCTTGATCCATTCTGATTCTGGCTTCAGCGTTTTAGTTTTTTGATTGCGTTTGTTGAAATAGTATTCGCCAATGTAGGCTGGATTGCTCAAAATTTCGTGTACGCGGCTTTTATTCCAAGGGGTGCCGCGATGCGTCAGGCATTTTTCATTGAGATGGGTCGCGATTTGTATCAGCCCAAGCGCACTCCCGTTGATCCCGTTCAGATAGAAATTAAATATATCGCGGACGATGGCGGCTTCATCCGGATGAATTTCGGCACGTTTTTTCTTTTTGGTTTGTGCTTCATCCATAAAACACTCAACAGCCATGTAGCCGAAACACGGGGTTGAACCATTAAGGTAGCCATTTCTTGCATTTTCTTGCATAGCGCGTAACGTGTGCTTTGCATTTTCCTTGCTGCTGTACTCGTCAAATAAGCTGACCAGTGTGCTAGTCATTTCTCCATTTGGGTCGTCCGATGTTTGCTGGGTGATTGAGATGACGCGGCATCCAGAGCGTTTGAGCTTTTTTTCGTAAAACAGGAATTCATACAGATCACGAAAAAATCGTGAACGGCTATGAACGATAATTGCCTGGTAGGGTGGCGGCGACATGACGGCGGAAGCAATCATTTGTTGAAAGGCGGGACGTTTATCATCGGTTGCAGTCGCACCTGCTTCGATAAACTCATCTGCGACGATGTGTCCGTTTGCTTTACACCATGCGCGCATTTGGTTCAACTGATCTGGCATTGATAGATCTTTATCCGCTTGCTTGGTGGTTGAAACTCTGGCATAGAGGGCAACGTACATGAAAATCTCCTAGCTTATGAGGTGGCAGATGGATGTTCAATCTTCTGCATTTCAAGTGTGATCTCATTCAAAATTGACATGAGTAGCGCTAACTCCTGTTCGCCGACTTGCATGGCATCAGGCTTGAATTGAATCTGAAACGTAATGGCGGATTTGTCATCCGGTTTATCAGTTGCATTGAATTGTGTTGTTGGCACGGCGCGCGCTCCACAGCGGCTCCTTTTTATTCAGAAGGAGTGCTATGGGAGTTTCGACCGGACGAAGTGGACGTTGTCGTAACGGATCCTGCGCATTTGCCACGTTGGGCCGATACTTGGAGTGTTACCTAGGCGACGCCCTCACAAAAAGCGTCCACCCACCACATCGCTGCCCGCTTAGGGGCACCTTTCGATCCGTTAACTGATGAAGATAACGGGAGGCGGCTGACAGGCACGCGCCGCCTCGGTCATTGGTACGTGCGGATGAAACTGTAGACGATATTTGCTGCGGCGACAAGTGATTTAATGAATTTTAATTGATTGATTTTAAAGGTGATAGTAGGTATTTTGCCAGTTTTATTGTTCTTTTTAAAAGAAAAGAGAAATGGCGTTTTTTTAGGTGTAAATCAGTTATTTTTTAAAGATTTTCTGTGGAAAATTGATAATAAAATGCGATTTTTCCCGACCGCGCTTGCGCGGGAATCGCAAGGAGCCGCCAGGCGGAAAGCGAGCGGCCCAACGAATCCCGCTCGCGGGTGAGGCGGGAGAGTTTTTAATCGGCAGTGCGGGTGGGTTGTTGCATGATGCAGTTCGCATTGCTTCGGTAAAGTTATATTCGTGACAAGTCACGATAAGGTGCGAGTTTGATTTGAGCCGTAAATTGTTTCAGTTGCGCCGTTTCAGCGCTGCTCAGAATTCAACGATTTTTAACGTAATTCGCGCCATTAGATCGCTAAAAAATTGCGGAGATAGTGCCGGTATCGAAATACTGGCGTATTTTCGAGTTGAAAAACGATGATTTCCCTGAAAACACTGCTTAAAATTGCCAACAATAGGAAAAGTTAGCCATTTTATGCTGCCTTAAAATCGGATTATTCCTTGCTATTACCGGCTTAAAAAATAATATTGCGAATTTGAGCCTTTAAATTTGGCGGAATCTAGCTACGTTTCCCACGCATATCTGCTTGAGTTATCATTGTTTTTTATTAAAAAAATCGCCAGACAGATAATTAAAATGCAGAATCAGCACAATTGCGCGCTGATTCTGCACCTAGGCTCAATCCCAGCAATAAGCGCCGAAGGATTTTGCCGTTCTTGTCGATGAGTGCAGTGGAAATTAATTAAAATTCTCTGGGTTGTGGTAATCCACCAGCGAGTTTTCGACCTGCGTTACGATTTTGGTCTTTTGTTCTAGGATGAAATCGGCAAAAGTTTGCTGCGTGGCATCGCTAGGAGCAGGATTGCCGGAATAATCTGAGTCCAACCAGTGGTCATCCACAGCGGTTCCCTCCAAAAATGAACAGCTGTGCTTATGAATCCCGTCATGCCAAAGTTCAGCATCTATCTGTAGCGGTTCGCCATGCTGACGTCGGCGCTCAGTCATTTTCCATTGAAAACCCTTCACCTGATCAATATGAGGTACCTTGTTGGCAGCAGATGTGTTGACCAGCTCAGGTAAATCAATCACCTCTATTAGACTGATGTGCATATTTTGATAAGCAATTAGGCTATCAAAATGACAACGCACCAGGCGAATGTTTGGCGCAACAGGACTGCCCCACTTGTGTCTGAGGGAATTTGTATGTCGCGTTTCGTGGTCAATCCCTCCACACATCGCAGCCGGATAAGGATAAGCAACGAAACAGATCCGCCCAAGTTCAGCCTGCTTAATGACTTCATCGGTTTGCCGTTGTAGCCAGCGCCGCCCGGATTTTCTACTGTTTTCTTGCTCAAAGTAATATTTGGCGTGCGGTGAAATTAGCTGACCATCTGGTATTTTGCCAGAACGCGGTAGATGTTGGCGCAAGCTGGCTTCAGTTTCATAATCACAATTTAATTGTTGCGACAACGCATGCAACGTCTGGATCGCCATTGCATCGTGCCGCCACTTTGTTGGGATTTTGATGTCCTTGCCCGATTTCCCGTTGACGCGATTGGCACCTGCCTCCTGCAATCGTAAAAAATATCCGGCGTTTCCATCCGCCCGCTCCCGATAGATTTGCTCTTTTTTGGTTAGTCGGCGGCTGACCTGACCGACTGTATAGGGACTCATGCCGGTAATCAGAGCCAGCTCATTTTCGCGTATCCAGCCTTGCATCTTAATGCAACCAAGCATGGAGAGCTCATTTCGCAGGCCGATTTCTTGTCCATTTTTTTCGACGCCGCGACTCAGGTCGGTTTTTTTTGTGTGATTTTTCATGTTCATTTCCCTCTCATATCGACCACATCGGTCATGTAGGGAAATAAATTTCACGGGTGTGTAATTTTTTCTTGCATCATTTTCTTTTATAAAATAACGCCGGTTATCGGCATGCGAGTGTTGAGGTGCAACGTTGGCTGCAACGATCACTGCAATTTTTGGTGAGCTTGAGTTGTTGCAGTGAAAGTTGCATTTCCTTGCTTCGCCTGTTCATCGCATCCCGCGAAAAACAGCCTGGCAAATATATCGATGTTTGTTAGGTAAACTCGGCTGCAAGCCTCGTATCCCTTGGTCGGAGCTGGGAATCGCTCCTTCGCCCTAGGGGGCGACCAAGGGCAGGTCAACGGCGCGCACTTCCCGAGCTACGCTTTGCCTTTGGCAACCTGCTGCGCAGGCGGGCAAAGCGCTTTTGACACCGCACGAAGATAAAACTTTCGAGCGTCCCTCGTCGGGTGCCTTGCGGCATGTAAAAACCACTTTGCCCGCCTGCGCCTCCGGCTAGGGGGAAGTGCGGGGCTGCCGCCCCCACTAACTATCGCTCGCTGGGGCTCGCTAATTTCCACGCTGCCGCATGGAAATTCACGTTAGCGGCTCCCCGGTAAACCATTCGCGCTGGACGCGCTCACAGCTCGATGGTAACTTTACGGTATGCTAGTGGGCGTTAGTAGGATAAGTTCCCTCATTCTTAGTCTGGGACAGAAGTAGGGTTATGTAAGAGTGCCTGCTTCTGTTTAGGGGGGGCAGCCATGTGCGAGTCTCAGCTAAGAAAAATCCGAGAGGCATTTCTGAGATTTCTGATGGATCTATGTTGCCAAAATTAACATAATAATAGATCCACCCGTGTCAGATCAGTTGTCGCCTCAAAAAATTTAACTTTGAGGTATGGAGGCGACTACTAGTCTGACACGGGGGCATTAATCAACAACGAAACTAAACCCTAAAACTTAAGCTCATCTAAATTTACTACCGAGCCATCGTCTTCTACCATATCAGCTGCAACTTTTTTCATTTCTTTTAAAATGGTTTCAACCCCGTCAATATCTCCAGATGAATCTATTAGCCAGTTATCAATAATCTCCAATCCAGAATTTGCATAAGATTCAAAAATCCTCCAGCATTCATTTTCATTTTTCTCTCTGAATATCTCACCTGATTTTTGATCTTGTAAAGCACATAGATAGATATATGTGTCTGAATCATTATTTTCAAAAACGCGTTGAGGTATTTCATAAGCCCTGTCGATAACAGGACTTTTTTTATCATAATGAAAGCCAATCATTGCAGACAGTACCATCAACTCGCGATAACTTGGGAGAATTTTTTGTCCGCAGTAGCCAGTTTCTTTTTCAACCATTCGCTCCGCCAACTGACTATATTTTTTATCCCGCCAAATTTGAGCCATTATTTAATCCTCTCAACAAATGTAGCATCTTTTCCTTGATTATAAAGCGACTGAACATATTCACGTCCATCAATTGAAAGCCTATCTTCGGGCTTATCATTTTGAGGAGTAGATTTGTGAGATATCAGTATGTATTCTGACCCAATTTTATTTTTTATAGTTTCATCAACGTCGCCTGACCAGTGAGAAGAAGATAGCAGAAAAATTAATTGTCGACTTCGTTTAGGCAAGAACTCAGCAGTTGCACGCTTATAGGTGTTATCTAACTCACCAAAAGGAGCATCAATTACAAATGGAGCTGTTGTGCCAGATACTAAAAAATCACCACTAGCGCCTTTTCTCATCTGCGCGAATTCTATTAAAGCAGAAACAAAAGACAAATTTAATAATAAGTTTTCACCTTTACTTTTTGCTACAGGCTTCCCATCCTCTCTTACCAAATGAAAACCAAAGTCTTCACCCAACCTAACCTTAAAATCCTTGCGTGAAAATTCTTGTAAAGTTTGGTTAACTTTATTAGCTATTGTTATTTTTGACTCTGCCTCATATTGATCCAATTTTGTAGCACAAAGAGTTATTAGATCTTCAGTAAAACTTTGAAATTTAGATAAACGACTAATTCGAACATCTTCTGCTCCAAAACGCTTTAATTTTGCATCAATATTTTGCAAATCGATTCTTATCATTTCTACGTTTCGATTTTGCGTACCTATGTCTCTATCGGTAGAAGATATTTTATTTTGGCAGGCAGCTTTCTGGTTTTCAAGCACCTGGATCTCATCAACTTTAATTTCAGAAAATGCCTTTTTCTTATCGGCCAATTCAGCTTCTATATCTCTTTTTTCTAAATCTTGTTCCGAAAAACGTCTATCTATAGAAGCCAACTCAGCCAAAAAATCACCCATGCGGCTTTTAATATTAGAACCGCAGGCTGTAGATTTTTTTAATTTATCTCGAATAACTGGATTGTCAGACTTCTCAATCATTCCAGTTACTTTTTCAAATTCAGCAGTACCTTTCTTTAATTCTCTCCCACAAATACAAAACCCATGCTCAACCAAATCAGTGACTAAGCTTCTATCGTAAGGAGCAGGCAATTTTGCTTTTAAGCTTTGTTCATCAATAAAATCTAATGCTTGCCTTGCAAGCTTTTGTCCAAAAATAACAAAACCATATTTTTTTATGAGGCATTGTTTCTCTATCTTTGTTGCAAGTATTTTATTATTGACACTAATGTTTCTGCGTGTGAGATCATCTACTTGATGTTGCAATTCATTAGCATTCACATTGGAATGGTTTCGCAGAGCAACTAAAACGTCTTCTAAATTGTCGTTGTGTAATTCTTTATCTGCTTTAAGTTGAACTAAAATTGATTCAAGTTTAGCCAGCCTGTCTTCATTGTTTGACTTTTTAATTATTAGTTCACTTTGCTCTTTGCTTACATTTTTCAATTCAGCCAATTCTTTAGTCCAGCCTTTATTAATATCTTTTAAATCCTCAATTGCAGTTTCTGCTAAATTGAATCCTAATATCGCACGTATAGCTAATCTGAATTTTTCACCTGGTTGTTTTTTATTAATATTAGAGACACCTTCACCATGGAAAAAAAAGTACTCTGCCATATCTTTAGGAAGAATGTTGTTAATAAAAGCCGTATTGTTTGGAACTTCAGAATGATTACAACTATCAATTTGAAAAAGCTTAAAAACACTTTGCCCTGAATTATGTAAATTGCGTTGAGCTAGATAAAACTTACTTTCATATTCAAAACTAAGTTCTACTCTACAATCTCTTTTACCTTCTTTTATTGCTTGCAGAGAAATTAATTCGTCTTGCTGTTCAAAATCAGGTGTTAATTTTTCGTAAAGACACCACAAAATAGCATTCAAAAGTGTGGTCTTACCTAAACCATTCTCACCATGTATAAGAGTAATGTTTTTTATATTATCAGTAGAAAACTCTATCTCCGTTGTATCTCCATAAAACTGTCGAAAGTTAACCAATTTTAATTTTTGTAACAACATAACCTATTGTTCCTTAGTCGAAAATTCTTCATTTAAAAAATCGAGAATTGCTTTTTTACGTCTTGCGGTACTTGTGCTGTCCATTCCATATAAGTAGCGGCGTTCAATTTTTATTATTTCCTTTAATACTCTCTCCATTTTTGTATCAGTATCTGCCAAAATTTCAGGATGTTCACTGATTTCAGTTAACATCATCATTATTTCATTAATATCCATAACATCCTCTTCGTTATTCTTGATATATTTTTGATAACCAATCAATATTGTAAATACCTGCTATTTCTTTACCTTTGGCAAAAATTTCAGCTTTATTTACAGCCACATGGGCAAATTCAATAAGCCTATCAAGTTCACTATTTACAAGATTTTTAAGAGCATCATCTATTTCAATGCTTTCGCTAGGTAGCGCGATGAAATCATGAATAAATGATAACTCTTTACCAGCTGATTTTCTTAATATTCGACCTCTTCGCTGGATAAATTGACGCTCATTACGTGAGCTAGCTAATAAGAATGCCTGCTTGCAAACTGGAATATCAATACCTTCATCCAATACACGTATTGATACCATGGCATCAATAAATCCATTCTTAAAATTGTCAATAATTTGATGACGTTCTTTTAGAGATTCATCGGCTGTAAATCGTGATGTCTTCCAGCCGTATTTATGTAAAATCTCGGCTACTTGTTCGACATCACGTATAGATAACTCATTAGAATTATCAGGAGTTTTTTCATCAATAACAGAACCATCACCACAATAGAAAAGTGTATGATTATCGACCTTAGAGTTCTTTAAAAATGAATCTAAAATGGAAAATTTATTCTCAGCAGAACCTATCAACCGTGCTCTTTTCATATAAATTGCAGTGAGCATCTGTTCATTAATACTTCCACCTTGCTCACGAATTGCAACGAGTTTTCCTATATCACCAGATAGTTTTTGATAGGTTTCGGTTTCATCAGGTGTAAGATAAAAATTATTGATGTTGTATTTATAATTTGTTAAAACATCATCACGAAGTGCATTAGCAATGGAATAGTGAGCCACAATATCACCGTAATAAGATTTAAGCGTTCGCTCTTTTTCTTCTTCATTCTTTGACCATGGTGTTGCTGATAATCCGATCCTAAATCTTGCATCAGGCAATATTTTTATTATGTTTTTATTCGCATGATGATGACATTCATCTCCAATGAATAATAAATTTTCCGACTTAATCCGATTAATTTCATTCAGAAATACATCGCTAGATAGGGTTCTATTTACTACAACGACTGCGATAAATGGTTTTGTTTGGTTAAGAATAAAATCTGAAATTGACGTACTTAATTCAGTTTGCCAATTGACTTTTGACACATAACAACGAATAGCTGTGATAGAAAAAAGCTCCATTACTTCACACCATTGATCGGCTAAGTTTTGATATGGAACAGCAATTACTAAAGCGAGATGTTTTTGATGATTTGCCAATTGAGTTGCAGCATGTAGTGCAGTGATCGTTTTACCTGCTCCTGTCGCTAGTGCAAAAATACCTGTAAAACCATTTGATTTCCAGTTAGCTAGCGCCTTGGCCTGGTGATCTTTTAATTGATATTCTGATGTTCCAAGCCTTTTCGGAAGAACAGGTAAAAGAGAGTATTTTTTCTTGCCTGAAGATAATTCGTCAAAAAGTATTTCTTCTAAATTATCAGATGGAGGAATTACTTTATTATATATATTTGATAAATAGTTATAAATTTCTGAAGGTACATCAACTACAACAGTATCTTTGGCGTGATCATTCCAAAGCCGTTCAAATCTAGCTTCATAACTTGCACCATATCTTTTATAAATATCAATTTCCCAACTTGGATAAACAGAGATTGATTCAAAATTAAAGTCAGGCAATAAAGCCATCTTGCTTTCATTTGCCGAACCTTGGAAAACAATTTTATTGCCTTCTTGGTCCTTGAGAATTCCAATTTTCTCGTGGTACATTCCTCGGCGTCTTATTGCAAACTTTATTTGCAACCTATTAGTCGAAACTAGCCAACTTAATAATTCAAGCCGACAAGTAAAAATATCACTTGAAACATCATTAATAACTTTTTCAAAGGATATACTCAAACTGTTGTAAATTTCTTTAAGCCTATCCCCTTTTTTAATTGCTTCAAACTCATCATCATCTACTTGATGTCCAATGATTAAACGCATTATTCCTTTATTTGATACGAACTTAGAGAGCCCCTGTGCAGCATAAGTGAGCATTGAAGCAGAAAAAAAACCTACAGCTCGATCATAAGTAACAGCTTCTTGCAAGCAAGGCATATAGAAGTCACTGATGATTGAATCTTCTTCTGAGTTATAAGTTGCCTTTAAATTTATTTTTAAAAATGACATAGATATTCAATAGGAAATAAAGCCAGTAGTTATTTCATACATCAGAAAAAAGTTAGTAAGGAGCGATTTTTAGGCTGAAACGCACTTCAGGAGCATACACTCAATTCTCAGCTCTTGGATATACCTTTACCCTGTGTTTCAAAGATTGAACGATTGGAAGTTATAATTTGACTTCCAATTATATATTTGCTAAAATATATAACTTCCATATCTTCTTTATTGAATATGCCTGATTCTGAATTTTATCATTCCTTTCCTGCTATTAGAGGTGTGCAAGCAGGAAAGCCATGCTACATAGCAATGTGTCCGATGCGGATTATTCCTACTCTATTTAAATTTGACGAAGAAGAAGTTCCGGTTGAATTACGTGCACAAAGAGCAATTAATAAGAGCAGAATTCCAGAGATTTCAGCTTATCTAACCGACAACCCCAAGGGCTACACGCTATCTTCGCTGACCGCATCAGTGAATGCTGCGGTTAATTTCAAACCTCTGGGCAATACTGGATCAGGCCAAAATATGGGCACTTTGTTAATTCCTATGGATGCGCAAATTTTAATTAATGATGGACAACATCGTCGCGCAGCAATAGAACAAGCAATGAAAGATAACCCAGAACTTGGTTACGATAATATTTCAGTTCTGTTTTTTAGTGATGAAGGGCTTGAGCGTAGTCAGCAAATGTTTTCTGATTTAAACAAACACGCAGTAAGACCAAGCGATTCAATTAGTACTCTTTACGATCTGAGAGATGCACTTTCCGATTTGGCTAGATTTCTTTCTAAAGATGTTGACGCGTTTTCTGGTATGACGGAAATGGAAAAATCTAGCATTTCAAACAGAAGCTCTAAGTTATTTACTTTAAGCAGCATTAAGAATGCAAGCAAAGCTCTATTAAGAAAAAGCAACAGAGACTTAATCTCCGAGAAGGAAAAACTCATTGCGGCTGAATTTTGGAATCACGTAACTGAAAACATGCCGGACTGGGTTAAAGCAAAAAACAAAAAGGCTCTCACTTATGAGTTGAGGGAGCAATATGTTCATGCCCATGCAGTTGCGCTTCAATCAATGGGGAATATTGGTGCTGATTTATTGAGCCATTACCAGTCGGATTGGCAGGAAAAATTAAAGGGACTTTCTAAGATTGATTGGTCTAGACAAAATAAATCTTGGGAGGGGCGTGCTTTGGTACACGGACGGTTAAGCAAAGCTCGTACCAATGTGCTTTTAACTGGAAACTATATTAAAAAATGTTTAGGGATAGCCTTAAGTGACGTTGAAGATCAATTAGAAAAAGAGTTTAAAGCATGACAGTCGAAAATTTTATTTATTCAAATCATCAGTCCATGATTGATGAGCTAACGATTGCGAATCGCAAGCTGTCAGATGTTGTGAATGAAATTCAGCAACTATATTTATCTGATAAACGCCCTTGGATTATTGGATTTAGTGGCGGAAAGGATTCAACGACTATATTGTCTTTAGTCTATTGCGCCCTACTAGAATTACCAAAACAAAATTTATCAAAGCATGTTTACGTAGTTTCCTCCGATACTTTGGTTGAAACGCCTGTTGTTGTCGATATGATTTTGTCTGTAATTGATAACATTAATAATCAAGCAAAATCAGATCAGCTACCTATTACAGCACATACTGTTCGCCCTAAACCAGATCAAACTTTCTGGGTAAATCTACTAGGTCGCGGCTACCCAGCACCTACACAAACGTTTCGTTGGTGTACGGAACGGATGAAAATTAATCCAGTAAGTGAATTTATATTAGATAAAGTTGCGAACTTTGGTGAAGTTATTGTGATTTTGGGCTCTCGATCTTTAGAGAGTTCATCCAGAGCCCAGGTAATTGCGAATCATAAAATAGAAGGCTCTTTATTAGCCAGACACACCTCTTTGCCTAATGCTTATACGTACATGCCAATCGCAACATGGTCAGCAGATGAGGTGTGGGAGTATTTGATGAGCGCACCGTGTCCTTGGAGTGGGACAAATCGACTGTTATTCGAATTGTATAAAGGTTCAAATGCAGGCGAGTGCCCTTTGGTTATAGATACCAGCACCCCATCATGTGGAAATTCACGATTTGGGTGCTGGACTTGTACCGTTGTGACTAAAGATAAAGCAATTGAAGGATTAGTACAAACTGGTGAGCTGTGGATGCAACCACTACTAGATTTTAGAAACGAACTGCATAAATCAACTTTATCCGAGTACAAAGACGAATATAGGAACTATAAAAGACGTATTGGCAAAGTCAGTTATATTAGAGGTGATATAACAGATGAAGTTCCTGGTGAAAAACGTCACGTACCTGGTCCTTATTGGATAAAAATCAGGAAAAAGTGGTTAAATGAACTACTGATAATTGAAAAAAATATTTGTGATTCAGGTCGTCATATTGAACTCATTCAAAAAGATGAATTACAACAAATTCGCCAATTTTGGTTACGTGACCCTAATGAGCCTGATTGGGCTGATTCACTACCGGCAATATATAAGTCTGTTTATGGAACGGATCTTAATTGGATTGAAAATGATACTGGTGCATTTTCTGAGTCAGATGCGCTGTTATTGCGCGAAATTGAAAATTTAACAGGTGCGCCCGCTGAAATGGTGATGAAACTTATTGATATTGAGTTGGAAATGACCGGATTAAGTCGTCGCACAGGTATTTTAGGAAAAATTGAAACTGTATTAAAACAGGACTGGGGAACGCTTGAGGATATCAATCTAAGGAAGCTCGGCCCTGAGCAAAATAAGCACAACTATAAAAATAAAATTGATGAATTGTCCCAACGTCTTGAGGAATTAAGTAAATGATTTTGAATTCTTTAAAGGTCACCAACTTTCGTGTTTTTAAAGGTTTTCATGAGTTTTCATTAGCGCCAAAGTCGCGTGATGGACGTCAGCCACCAATTATTTTGTTTGGTGGATTAAATGGTGCGGGAAAGACAACAACCTTAACTGCTATCCGTACAGCTTTATATGGTCGGCAATCCCTTGGTATTGGCACTAGTCAAAAAGAATATCAACAATTTTTAACTGATTCTGTTCACGCTTCCAAAGTGAGCGGAGTTCAAGCAAATAGTGCGGCAGTTGAACTTGAATTTAGTTACGCCAATCTTGGAATTGTTAATCAATACCAAGTTAAACGATCATGGTCTGTCATTAACAAGAAGGTCAGCGAGTCTTTGAGGATTTTCCAGGATGAGTGCCTTATTCCTAATTTAACGCCTGACCAGGCACAAGGATTTCTGAATGAGTTAATACCAATTGGAGTCTCTGATTTATTCTTCTTTGATGGAGAAAAAATAGCTCAACTTGCTGAAGATAACGAAGGCAGCGCTTTAAGCGAATCTGTTAAGAAACTAATTGGATTAGATCTAGTTGAAAAATTAATTGCAGATTTAACTGTATTTATTAGCAATCAGAATAAACAGAGACTTAGTGACGATATTAAGTCGAAAATTGTTGGCCTTGAACAGCTAATAGAAATGCAAGAGTCTATAATTGAGCTGAAGAAACAGGACTATCAAGCACTTAAAGTGCAAGAGGTTTATGCAGCCAAACTTATAGATCAATATACTGATAATTTAAATATACATGGTGGTGCATGGGCAGCATCAAGAGAAAATGAAATAAAAAAGCTATCCAGTTACAGTACTGAAAAGGAAATGTTGAAAATGCAAATTATGGATGGTATTTCCGATAATTTTCCTTTTTCCATCGCTCCTGATTTTGTTAATAGATGCCTACAGCAACTAAATAATGAATCTAAATTTAAGCACAATAAAAACGTTGCTTCAGTGTTGTCTAAGCGTATAACATCTCTGAAAGAAAAACTTTCATCACTTATTGATCAGCAATCTTTTCTGAGGATAAACGATACGATAGACCTTGAGTTTTCTGAGCTTGTTACACCAATAAGCGATATCAGTATTATTCATGATGTATCAGATACGATGCACAAAAGAATATCTGCCGTAGTCGTTGATGCCACAACGCATCAACGGGACAAAATTGAGCGGCTTGTTATAAAACTAAAAGCTGTCAATCAAAAGATTGATGATGCGGGTGTTAATATTGCTAGAGCTCCAGAGCAAGAATTGCTAAATATACGCCTGAATGAGTTAAATGATGCGCAAGTAAAACATACTGAGTTAGTAGGACAAACATCCCAATACAAAGAAATCATCAAAACACATTTACGCGAAGCAATAAAAACGGCCAGAACTTTAGATAAGTTACACGGGACTCATATTGCCTCTGCTGATGATAATAGAGCCTTGGATTACGCATATAAAGCTAAAAATTCTTTAATTGAATTTGCCAAACGTGTTTCTATCGATAAGATTAAAAGAATTGAATCTGAGTTTATTCAGTCCTTTCGAAACTTAGCTAGAAAAGACGATATCAATATCAATGCAATAATCGAACCGAATTCATTTTCAGTAAAATTATTAAATAATTTTGGTCAGGAGATCCCCAAGGAAAGTTTATCGGCTGGTGAGCGTCAAATATATGCCATTGCAATGCTTGATGCTTTGGCCAAAACTTCTGGCCGAAAACTACCAATTATAATTGACACACCTTTAGGCCGACTTGACTCTAAACACCGAAAAAAATTGGTTGAGAATTATTTCCCTAATGCCAGCCATCAAGTGATTATTTTATCAACTGATACCGAAATTGGCGAATCGTACCTTGCTTCGCTTCAAGAACACATATCGCATTCCATTATGCTCGACTACAACGGCATAGACGGCTCTAGCAGTATTGGTAAGGGCTATTTTTGGAATTCAAAGGAGGCCTCATAAATGATTCCTGCTCGAATTAAATTATCAAAGCAAGCAACGGATAAATTACGTTATTTGAAATCAAAAACTGGATTAACACCTAATATCCTATCGAGAATTGCCATAATGCTTGCCATTAGGGAAGGCAGTAATTTATCAAATGCGGGCATTGGCGATATGAATGGTGGACAAGAATTAAATGATACGACTTTATTCGGTGAATATATTGCGGTTTATGATGTTTTAATTAATCAATATATTTATGAAAATAAATTAAGTTTAAGTGTTGCTGACACAATAGTCGCTATGATAGAAATTGGTATCCATAAAATGGGGCACATTAAACAGCTTGAGCATTTGTGTGAACTATAAAACATAAATTTACGTTTCGTCGAAGTTTCTCCAAAATCTTCTCGACGTGAACTTCTGCACTGACTCTTAAGAATATCTATTAAAAATATCCAGCCATGGGCTGGATATTTTTAAGCTCGAAATCAGACTGCCTTTGAGCAAAGGAAATAATTACGGGATTTTTGGTTCGGTCTGCCATTGCCTTCATCCTTGCATCACCAGACCGGTGGCACAATTGAGGCTGAATTGTTTAAAACGGTTATACCTATTCAACTCCGATAACCCGCTTCAGATGAGACAGGGTGAATGTGAAGGTAAGCAGCCATACAGGTTTTCGGTTCGTCTACTGGATATAGTAATAATGGTTTTTTTGCATTATGGCAATATATGGCATAAACTGCCATTATTGGAGCGTCAACTTATGAGGAGGGTTTGCCATGTCGATGAATGTATCATTACCCATTGAGTTAGAGAGTCGTGTCCGTCAGCGCGTAGAGTCAGGCATGTACGGCTCAGCAAGTGAGGTGATTCGTGAAGCTTTACGTTTGTTTGAAGCCTATGAACAGGTGAAAACATCCAAGCTTGATAGTTTGCGGCAAGATATCGCCAAAGGCATGATTGATGTCAAGAATGGCCGTACAAGGGAGGTCGATTTTGAAAGCTTGAAGCAGCAAGGTCGGCAGATTTTACAAACGCGCAAAGCTGCTGCCTAATGATCGGCGTTCGTTTTACCAGATCAGCCGAAACGGATCTTCTGGAGTTGTGGCTTCATGTTGCTGAAGAAAATTTGGTGGCAGCGGATGAGTCTCTGGATGTCATTCAGGCGGCTGTATCAGTTTTGAGCAGCCAGCCAGAAATGGGTAGAGCGCGTCCCGAGTTGGCAGATGGTCTGCGCTGTTTTCCGACGCGCACGCCCTACATCATTTTTTATATGCATGGCGAGGATCAAATATTGGTTGTCCGTGTGTTGCACCATGCCCGTGATATAGACGCAGATTATTTTTCTTAAGTGAAAGGCATCATCCTATGCCCAGATTTTTCGCGTTTGAGACACCCATATTAGATTTCAATGGTGATGTTCCAGTGCCCAGATTTGTCGGAGTTGGGGAGCCAAATAAGATAAAGGGGTGGTGCTAACGTGCCAGCCCTTTTTTCTTGCCTTAATCAGCAATATCGAAGGCAGAATTCCGGTTTCACTCAAGTTTCACCAAGCCGATTTAGCTCAGTTGGTAGAGCAACCGCCTTGTAAGCGGTAGGTCATCAGTTCGAATCCGATAATCGGCACCAATTAAACCCATTAATTCAAAAGGTTAGTGGGTTTTTTATCGCCCGCAGTTTGAGTTCGGCGAAGTCGGTATAGTGCGTCACTCCGGTGCGTCACTCAATGTATTTCCAACCGTTCATCACGAAAGTATCCCTATGCGCACATATCTGATCCTCTTACTGCTCCCTGTGTTTGTCTCTGGCTGCACTACCGTGTCCATTGCCGGGTCAGCGGTCAGTGTGGGAGCGTCGGCGCTCAGTGTCGGTGCATCTGCTGTCGGTGTGGCGGTGGATGTGGCTGGAGCGGGTGTGAAGGCTGCTGTGGGTGATTCCAGCGAGGGGAGGTAGGCTGTTCGGCGGGGCATTGATCCAAAGAAAAATCAGAATTTCCCTATATTCGTTCCACACATGGTCAGTGTACTCTGGCATCCGGGAGGGATACGCAATGAGTCTTGAAATTTCGATGTGCGAGAATAGTGATATCAGAACAGAGATAGGCGAGCTCAGAGCCAAGTACGAGGATCTTGTGGTTCAGTGTGAACGCCTCGTGGATGAGAATGAACAGCTGCGAACCTACAAAGAGCATCTGACAGAAGAGTTGGACCGGATCGGAAATTGTCAACCTAGTTGTCGCCTGAACACATGCGATTATGCTGCCATTTTGAGTTCTAAATCTCCTTCTATTTCCTCGTCTTTTGCGGTGATCTGCTGATCCGGATTCAAGTGCACCACAAGT